>TARA_R110002124_G_scaffold80789_1_pt1 | contig 99136 bp, 94 predicted proteins | sample TARA_R110002124 | Tara Oceans TARA_R110002124 (sample SAMEA4397445) | marine metagenome | biome: Polar Biome; feature: [SRF] surface water layer (ENVO:00010504); material: water (ENVO:00002006), including particulate matter (ENVO:01000060) such as... | depth 5 m | reverse complement strand
CTCGCACAATAGGCTTACCCCCAGGGGTGGTCAAGGCCCGTTCGGCCCTTTGGTATACATGATTCCAAGGTAATGAACGGCCCGGTGATAAAGGCTCTCCGGTGGGCTCAGCGGGTCGCCCCGGGCACCCAGAGAACGTCCGCCCGCCCGCCGTCGTTGAGTCGGCGGGCCAGCACGAACAGATGATCGGACAGGCGGTTGATGTACTTCACGGCCTCGGCATTGACCGCTTCGGTGCCAGCCAGTTCGGTGATCAGGCGTTCGGCCCGGCGGGCCACGGTGCGGGCATGGTGAAGATGCGCCGCCGCCGCCCGCCCACCCGGCAGGATGAAGGATTTGAGCGGTTCCAGATCCCCGTTCATGACGTCGATTTCCGTCTCCAGGCGCGCGACCTGCGAAGCCTGGATGCGCAACGCCCCCTCGGACCGCTTGCCGTCCTCGGGCGTGCACAGGTCGGCGCCCAGGTCGAACAGGTCGTTCTGGATGCGGCTCAACATGGCGTCGGCCTCGGCATTCGCATCGCTGCCGCCCGGCCCGGTGTAAAGCCGCACCAAACCGATTACCGAATTGGCTTCGTCGACGGTGCCGTAGGCGGCAACCCGGATGTCGTGCTTGGGCCGGCGGTCGCCGGACCCCAGCGAGGTTTCGCCCGCGTCCCCGCCCCGGGTGTAGATCTTCGACAAGGTAACCAAGGAATGCGTCCTCCTGCGCCGGATAGAGCGTCTATTTGCCGCTCAGCAGCATGAGAACGGCGAACAGGATGATGGCGATGCCCTGCATGAGCACGCGGGCGCGCATCAGTTTGTTGGAATATTTCGCGTTGAACTTGCCGCCCACGGCGAAGGCGCCGATGCCGACGAACAGCACCAGCAGGGTCAGCGCCAGGGCGATGACGATGAGGATCGTGAAGAACCCTTCCATTTCCGAGATATAGTCCTTTCCCCGCCGGACGTCACCGATTTTCCCGGTTGTTTCACCGTGTACGCGGCTAAGATGCCGGACTGTCCCAGACCCAAGGAGCCCATTCATGGACGCAGAAACCCGCAAAAACCTGGAACGTATTTCCGTCGCCACCGTGTCCATGCAGTTGTTGAAGCGGGGATTGCGCCGGGTCGTCATGGCCGGGGTGCGGCCCCTGAACGCACCGGTCAAGCCGCTGTTGGGCGAGGCCTTTACTCTGCGGTTCATTCCCGCGCGGGAGGATCTGTCGGCCCCCGCCGTTCTGGGCGCCGACGGCTATGTGCCGCGCCACGCCATCGAAGAGGTGCCCGAGGGCGCCGTGCTGGTGATCGACGCCAGGCGCGATGCGGAAACGGCGGTGTTGGGTGATCTGATTCTGGAGCGGTTGAAGGTGCGGGGTGTTGCTGGCGTGGTCGCCGACGGCGGCGTGCGCGACGCGGCGGAGGCGATCGCCGTGGGCCTGCCCGTGTTCGCGGCGGGCCCGGCGGCGCCCGCTCATATCGTGGGCTTGGCGGCGGGCGATACGGGAACCCGGATCGGCTGCGGCGGGGTTGCCGTCATTCCCGGCGACATCATCAAGGCCGACGGCGATGGAGTTGTGGTGATCCCCCGGGACCTGGCGGCGGAGGTCGCGGCCGACGGTGTTGCCCAGGAACGATTCGAGCGGTTCGCCAAACAGAAGATTCAGGCCGGTCGGCCGATCATTGGCGTTTATCCACCCAGCCCGGAAACCCAAAAGGAATACGAAGGTTGGCGTGACCCTGAGGACGTCTGAATTTTCAGGCGGCGATGGTGTGGATGTCGGCGAGAATCTGGTTGGATAGTTTCAGCGACCGCTCGGCAAGGTGTCGCGCCTCGACCGGCAAGGGGCGGGTAAGGCCATTGCGGATTTCCTCCGACGCCTGATCCAGGGCGCTCAGAATCCACCGTTCGCTCTCCCCATCATAGTCATGAGCATCGGCGCGCATCATGTGCACGGTGACGAAATGAAGCAGATTGACCATCGCGCGGTGCAAATTGAAACGATGTAGCATCTCCGGACGTTTCAGGGTGCCGGCGACTAGCTTGAATTCGGGGGACGCCTCGATTTCCTCGCTCAATACCTCTAACGCGTTCATATAACTGCGAAATTCTTCCATACCCATGACCGTGACCTCACTTTAAATCGGGCCACCCACCGGATAATGACGAGGGGGGCCACCCTTGATCCAACGGAAAGACGCAAGGATCGGGCCAACTCGTGGCCGGGAGGCAGGGATGGGTGAAGGCGTTCGGGAGGGATGGGTTAGTTACGCCCGGACATCAGGCCGCGGGCGATGACCTGGGCCTGGATTTCCGCCGCCCCCTCGAAGATGTTGAGGATACGAGCGTCGCACAGCACACGCGAGATCGAATATTCCATGGCATAGCCGTTGCCGCCGTGAATCTGCAGGGCGTTGTCCGCATTGGACCAAGCCGTGCGCGCGCCCAGCAGCTTGGCCATGCCGGCTTCGATGTCACAGCGCCGGTCGGAATCCTTTTCGCGGGCGGCGAAATAGGTCAACTGGCGGGCGATCATGGTTTCCACGGCCATCCAGGCAAGCTTGCCGTGGACGCGCGGGAAGGCGTGGATGGCGCGGCCGAACTGGTTGCGCTCCAGGGCGTATTGCAGGCCCAGTTCCATGGCGTTCTGCGCCACGCCGACGGCGCGGGCTGCCGTTTGGATTCGGGCACTTTCGAAGGTCGCCATCAACTGCTTGAAACCCTGGCCTTCCTGTCCGCCCAGAAGCTGACCCGCCGGGACTTCGAAACCGTCGAAGCCGAGCTCGTATTCCTTCATGCCGCGGTAACCGAGCACCTCGATCTCGCCGCCGGACATGCCGGGGGCGGGGAAGGGGTCGTCCTCCGTGCCGCGCGGCTTTTCCGCCAGCAGCATGGAAAGCCCCTTGTAGCCGGGCTCGTTCGGGTTGGTGCGGACCAACAGCGTCATCAGGTCCGAGCGCGAAGCATGGGTGATCCAGGTCTTGTTGCCGGTCACTTTGTAGACGTCGCCGTCCTTGACCGCGCGGGTCTTCAGGGACGCCAGGTCCGATCCCGTGTTTGGCTCCGTGAACACCGCCGTCGGCAGGATTTCGCCGGACGCGATCTTGGGCAGGTAATGGGCCTGCTGTTCCGGGGTGCCGCCCAGGCGGATCAGTTCCGCCGCGATTTCCGATCGCGTGCCGAGCGATCCAACGCCGATATAGCCCCGTGACAGTTCTTCCGTGACCACGCACATGGCGATCTTACCCATGCCCAGGCCGCCGCCCTCTTCCGGCACGGTCAGGCCGAACACGCCCAGTTCCGCCATCTGATCGACGATTTCGATGGGAATCAGGTTATCGGCCAGATGCCATTCATGGGCATGGGGCATGACCTGATCCTCGACGAACTTGTGGAACTGGTCACGCACCATGTCCAACATCTCATCGTCCAGGCCCAGGGCGCCGAAATGGCCTTCGGCCATGATCTCGCCCATGCGGGCCCGCAGGGCCGGCGTGTTGCCGCCCGCGATCAGGGCTTTGGCGGCGGCACCGTCCAGGGGGGCCATGTCGCCCTCCGTCAGGCCCAGGTCCGCCGGGCGCACGATTTCGACCTGGGACAGCGCGATGCCGCCCTTGATCTGGGCCAGGTATTCGCCGAACGCGGCCTGGACCATCAGCTGTTCCATCTCGCCGAAGGCCCCGGCGCCCTCCAGGCGTTCGGCCCAGCCCAGCATCTGGCGCAGGCCCTCGACATAGGTCGCCAGCCAGGACAGGCCATGGGCCGCCACTTGGTTGGCGTCGACCAGGGGGCCCGACACCTTGCCGTTTTCGCTGCACGTGTCGGTGACCTGGCGGCGGGCGGCCGTGAACACGTCGTCGGCCGCGCCCTGGGCCTCGCGGCAAAGGGTCAAAAGATCGGGCAGCAGAATGCCGCCGCTGGGTGCGCTGGCGTCCATGACGCGTCTCCTTGATGTCAGGCGGCGGGGGCGCCGATGGGGTTTACGCCGAAATGCAATCCTCGAGGGTCCGGAAGCCGGGCCGTTTGGCCTGGACCAGAACCGCCATGTTACCGGGTTTGTGTTCGTTACGGCGCATCTTCACATGAGCCGCCGGAATATCAGCCCAGGAAAACACTTCCGACATGCAGGGGTCGAGCCGCCGTTCGATGACCAACTGGTTGGCCTGCGACGCCTGCAACAGGTTGGCGAAGTGGCTGCCCTGGATACGTTTCTGGCGCATCCACACGAACCGCGCATCCATTGTCAGGTTGTAGCCCGTGGTGCCGGCGCAGAACACGACCATGCCGCCGCGCTTGACGATGTTGCAGCTGACGGGGAAGGTCGCCTCGCCCGGATGTTCGAACACGAAGTCGACATCGTTGCCCTTGCCGGTGATCTCCCAGATCGCTTTGCCGAACTTGCGGGTCTCGGCCATGTATTCCTTGAAACCTGGCCCGTTGACCTCGGGCAGTTGGCCCCAGCAGTTGAAATCCTTGCGGTTGATCACGCCCTTGGCGCCCAGGGACATGACAAACTCGCGCTTGTCCTCTTCCGAGATCACGCCGATGGCGTTTGCCCCGGACACGGCGCAAAGCTGCACCGCCATGGACCCGAGCCCGCCGGACGCCCCCCAGATCAGCACGTTCTGCCCCGGCCGCAGGATATGCGGGCGATGGCCGAACAGCATGCGGTAGGCGGTGGCGAGGACCAGGGTGTAGCACGCACTTTCCTCCCAGGTCAGATGGCGGGGCCGCTTCATGCACTGGCGGTCCTGGACGCGGCAGAACTGGGCGAAGGAGCCGTCCGGCGTCTCATACCCCCAGATGCGCTGCGAGGTCGAGAACATGGGGTCGCCGCCGTTGCATTCCTCGTCGTCGCCGTCGTCCTGGTTACAATGAACCACGACCTCGTCGCCGACCTTGAAGCGTTTGACCTTGGCGCCGACGGCGTAGACCACGCCCGAGGCGTCGGAGCCCGCGATATGATACTCGGCCTTGTGGTAGTCGAAGGGCGAGATCGGCGTGCCGAGCGCGGCCCACACGCCGTTGTAGTTGACGCCGGCGGCCATCACCATGACCAGCACGTCGTGGCTGTCCAGTTCGGGCACGTCGACGACCTCGACCTGCATGGCGGTATCGGGCTCGCCATGGCGTTCCTTGCGGATCGCCCAGGCGTACATCTGTTTCGGGACATGACCCAGCGGCGGGATTTCGCCGACTTCGTACAGGTCTTTCGTGGGCTGGTTCGGGTTCAATTCGATCACTTCGGCGGCATCCGACATTGCTGCCTCCTTCTCCACACAGTTACGCCATCCCCAACGGTCCGCGTTTTCGCCTGTATCTTAATGTTCGGCATGCGGCCATTTTTGTTGTCCTATTGGTCATATCCGCTTTACATTTTCTTCGCAATGCACAAAATTCTATCTTTCGTTTTGTGATTTGGATACGAAATAAAATTACAATATTTTTTAGGGAATGGCGAATTTCTGTCATTTTTAAGGAGAAGGCGATGAGTGGCGAATTAGCAGGCGCAAAAGGCGGTTCCGCTGCGGCGCAACAGGCGGCGGCGCGGGATAAACCCTGGCTGTTCCGCACCTATTCGGGCCATTCCTCGGCCAAGGAATCGAACGCGCTGTACCGTTCGAACCTGGAAAAGGGGCAGACGGGCCTGTCCGTGGCCTTCGACCTGCCGACCCAGACCGGCTATGACGCCGACCATCCGCTCGCCCGTGGTGAGGTCGGCAAGGTCGGCGTGCCGATCTCCCATCTGGGCGATATGGCGCAGCTGTTCGACGGCATCCCGCTCGAACAGATGAACACCTCCATGACCATCAACGCGCCGGCGGCCTGGCTGCTGGCGCTTTACATCGCCGCCGCCGAACGTCAGGGGGCCAAGCGCGCCGATCTGGCGGGCACGACCCAGAACGACGTGCTGAAGGAGTATCTCTCGCGCGGCACCTATATCTTTCCGCCGGCACCGTCGTTGCGCCTGACGTCGGACACCATCGCCTTCACCTGCCGCGAGGTTCCCAAGTGGAACCCGGTCAACGTGTGCTCCTACCACCTGCAGGAAGCGGGGGCGACGCCGGTCCAGGAACTGGCCTATGCGCTTGCCAACGCGCAGGCGATCTTGGATACGGTCAAGGCCTCGGGCCAGGTCTCCGACGCCGACTTCCCGCGTCTGGTTGGGCGCATCAGCTTCTTCGTCAACGCCGGCATGCGCTTCATCACAGAGCTGTGCAAGATGCGCGCGTTCACCGAGCTGTGGGACGACATCACGCGCAACCGCTATGGGGTTGAGGACGAAAAGTACCGCCGCTTCCGTTACGGCGTGCAGGTCAATTCCCTGGGCTTGACCGAGCAGCAGCCGGAAAACAACGTCTACCGCATCCTGTTGGAAATGCTGGCCGTGACCTTGTCGAAAAACGCCCGCGCGCGGGCGGTGCAGTTACCGGCCTGGAACGAGGCCCTCGGCCTGCCGCGCCCCTGGGATCAGCAATGGTCCCTGCGGTTGCAGCAGATCGTGGCATATGAGACGGACCTTTTGGAATTCGGCGACATCTTCGACGGCTCCAAGGAAATCGACGCCAAGGTCGAAGATCTGAAGGGGCAGGCCCTGGCGGAACTGGCCCGCATCGACGCCATGGGTGGCGCCGTCCATGCGATCGAGGCCGGCTACATGAAACAGCGCCTGGTCGAAGCCAGCGCCAAACGCCTGGCCGCGATCGAGGCAGGCGAGCAGATCGTGGTTGGCGTGAACAAGTATCAGGAGGCCGAACCGTCACCCCTGGTCGGTCAGGCCGGGGCCATCGTCACCGTTTCGCCCGAGGCCGAAGCGGAACAGATCGCGTCCCTGGTTGCCTGGCGCGAGGCCCGTGACGATGCCAAGGTCGCGGCCGCGCTCAAGGCCCTGACCGAGGCCGCCAAGTCCGAAGCCAACATCATGGAGCCCTCGATCCAATGCGCCCATGCGGGCGTGACCACGGGCGAATGGGGCCAGGCGTTGCGCGACGTGTTCGGTGAATACCGGGCCCCCACGGGCATTTCGGGTGCGGCCCTGGGGGCCGCCGGCGACATCACGGCCGTGCGCCAGCGGGTCGAGGAGGTGTCATCCGCCCTCGGCCGCCGTATCAAGATTCTGGTCGGCAAGCCGGGGCTCGACGGCCATTCCAACGGGGCGGAGCAGATCGCCGTGCGGGCGCGGGACGCGGGGATGGAGGTCGTCTACGAAGGCATCCGCCTGACCCCGGGGCAGATCGTCGCCGCCGCGCGGGACGAGGCCGTGCATGTGGTGGGATTGTCGGTGCTGTCGGGATCGCACGTGGCACTGGTCACGGACGTCATGGCCCTGATGCGGGCCGAAGGCCTGGACGACATTCCCGTGGTCGCCGGCGGCATCATTCCGCCCGCCGACGCGGAAACCCTGAAGGCCGCCGGCGTCGCCCGCGTCTACACGCCCAAGGACTACGACCTGACGGCGATCATGGACCAGATCGTCGACTTGGCGGCGGAAGGTCTGAAGACGGCGGCGGAGTAACGCCGCCAGGCTAGGATCAGCAGTCCAGGAATTTCAGATAGGTGTCATAGCAGGACATCAGGTCGTCGATGGCCGTGCCGCCGCGGTTCAGCGCGGCCATGCCTTGCTCCATGGTGAACAGGGTCATGGCAAGATCGGCGGCCGGAATGTCCGTGCGGATGTCGCCGGCCTGCTGGCCGTTGCGGATGACCTGCTCGAACAAATTGCGCACTTCGACCTGAAGTCCCCGCAGGTACTCGGCCAATTCCGGATGATGGGGGGCCAGTTCCGCCGCGGTGTTGTAGACCATGCAGCCCTTGCGTCCTTCGTCCGAGGACACGAATGCGTCGATATCGCGGAAATAGGCCTCAAGCGCCTGCCGTCCGGCGCCCGGCGTGCGCAGGGCCCGGCGCATTTCGTCTTTCTTGATCTGGATATAGCGCATCAGCGCCTGATGATAGATCGCGTCCTTGTTGCCGAAGGTCCCGTACAGTCCATAACGGCTGACGCCCGTGTGGCGAACCAGGTCCTCCATGGAGGTATGCTGAAAACCGCGTTCCCAGAACAGGCGCATGGCCTTGTCGAGGGCGTCGTCGGGATCGAATTCGCGGGTACGGGCCATGTAATCAGAATTTTCGTTCTGGTTCCCTGCGTCAATGAATTTGTTGAAAAAGGCGCGGCGGGATTGGGTTGAAGGGGGATCAAACGGTCGGTTTGGCGCCCGGCAGCATGACGGGGATGGCATCGACGGCAGCCGATGGCGCCAGCGGGTTGTCGACCTGCGGCTTGGCGATCTGGGTCAGGTAGCGCGCGGCGCCGGCCTGAAATTCCTTGCGGATGTAGCACCAGCTGACGAACAGGCCGCCGAACCGTTCGAAATACAAGATGTCTTCGTTCGCCTTGCATTCCTGCAGGTCGCGCGCGAGGTTGCGCGAGGTGCCGACATAAACCCAGGCAGGCCGCACGCCACCGTGCCAGATGATGAACACGGCGGTCTGTCCCTCCAGGTTCTGTTCCTGGGGGTCGAGATTGATGAAGCGGAAAAACTTGCCCTTTTCATTGCGCACCCAGTTGGGATCAACCGGCTTGCCCAATTGGCTCATTTTCTTTGCTGTATTAAAAAAGAACATGTTTTCTTCTCTTGCTTCGGAAATCCGGCTGAATTCCGAAGGTGAATCTAATATGGGCCGGTAATGTGACGGCGAAAAGGGGCCCTGTCGATGGAATTTTTAGCCCTTTCCCTGGTGCTTGCCGCCATTGTCTTGATCCTCGTCGGGACCGTGCGGACCGGCGTTCCGCCGATGCCGACATCCACCGCCGTCCGGGCCTGCATGTTCACCGTGATCGAGGGCCTTGAACCGCGCTGTATTCACGAATTGGGGGCCGGATGGGGCGGTCTGGCGGCGGCCCTTGCCCGACGCTTTCCGGATGCCCGGGTCATCGCCACCGAAGTCTCACCCCTGCCTTGGGCGGTCTGCCGACTGCGCTGTGCCCTGTTCGGTCCGGCCAACCTGGAGGTCCGTTTTGGCGACATCTTGAAGACCGATTTCTCGGATGCCGATCTCGCGGTCTGTTTCCTCTGCCCGCCGGCCATGGCCAAGTTGGCCGGCCGGCTGGAGGATGGTCTGAAGCCGGGCGCTTGGGTGCTGTCCAACGCCTTCGCCCTGCCGGGTTGGACGCCGGTGAAGGAAGCGCGGGTCGACGACCTGCACCGCTCGGCGGTTTATCTGTATCGCAAGTGACTAGCCGACAAGCGGCGCCGTCGCCTGTTTCAGCCAGGCCCGCGTCTTGGTGTCGACCAGGGGTGACAGAGCCTTGCGGACCCTTGCGTGATAGGCATCCAGCCAGGCCCGTTCCGCCGTGTCCAGCAGCGTCACCTCGATCAGATTACGGTCGATGGGGGCCAGGGTCAGGGTCTCGAACGCCAGGACATCGCGTTCCGCCCCCCGGGGTGCGGTGGCGGCGGTGACCAGGACAAGGTTCTCGATGCGGATGCCGTAGGCCCCGGTCTTGTAATATCCAGGCTCGTTCGAGATCACCATGCCCGGCTCCAGCGCCACCGTACTGGGGGCCTTGGAAATACGCTGCGGCCCTTCGTGGACGCTGAGGTAGCTGCCGACGCCGTGGCCCGTGCCGTGGTCGAAGTCCAGGCCTTCGGCCCAAAGGAACTGGCGGGCCAAGGGGTCCAACTGCGAGCCCGTGGTGCCCTTGGGAAAGCGCGCCCGGGCCAGGGCGATATGGCCCTTGAGAACCAGGGTGAAGCGGGTGCGGGCTTCCTTGGGCGGGGTTTTCGGGCCGATGGCGACGGTACGCGTGATGTCCGTGGTGCCGTCCAGGTATTGGGCCCCGGAATCGACCAGATAGACATCGCCCGACCGCAGCCGCCGGTCGGACGCCGGGGTTGCCTTGTAATGCACGATGGCGCCGTTGGGCCCGCTGCCGGAAATGGTATCGAAGCTGAGGTCGCGGATCAGGTCGTTTTCCTTGCGGAAGGCATAGAGCTGGTCCGAGGCGTCGAGCTCGCTGATCCCGCCCCGGGGCGCTTCCGCCGACAGCCAGGCAAGGAATTTCGCCACGGCGGCCCCATCGCGCAGATGAGCGGCGCGCATGCCCGCGATCTCCGTGTCGTTCTTGCAGGCCTTGAGCAGGATACACAGGTCCTGGGCGCGGTCGATCACGGCCCCGCCGTCAGCCAGACGGGCGGCGATCCACATGGGGTCGGCCATGGGATCGATACGGACTTTCGCGTGTTTCGCGGCCAGCCGGTCTAGCAGGGGGCCAAGGGCGTCCGGTGCCTTGATACGCACATCCTTGCCAAGATGGCGAGTCACGGCCGCCGGGATTTTTGCCGGATCGATGAACCAATCGACGGTGGCGTCTTTATGAATCACGGCGAAGCTGAGGGCCAAGGGCGTGCGCGGCACGTCGGTCCCCCGCACGTTCAACAGCCAGGCGATGGAATCGGGGGCCGACAGAATCTGGGCGTTCTGGCCCTGGGATTTCAGCATCGCGGCGACGGTCCGCCGCTTGTCCGCCGATCCCAGCCCCGCGTACTTCAGGGGATGGGCGCGCACGGGGGCGGCGGGGCGTGCGGGCTGGTCGGTCCAAACCGCATCAATGGGATTGCCGTCCACGGGCACAAGCTCGCCGCCGGCCTGCTGGCAGGCCTCGCGGAAGCGGGGGACTTGCGCCGGCGTCAACAGCCAGGGGTCATATCCCAGCTTGCCGCCCTTGGGCAGGGCTTCGGCGATCCAGTCGATGGCAGGTTCCTGGGTAATGTGACGAAGGTCGTACAGGTTCGCGTCGACCTGCTTTGCCGCCTGCAGGGTGTAGCGGCCGTCACTGAACAACGCGGCCCGGCGGCTCAGCACAATCGCCATCCCGGCCGAGCCGGTGAAGCCGGTCAGCCAGGCCAGGCGTTCGGAGCGGGGGGCGACGTATTCGCCCTGATGCTCGTCGCCGCGGGGCACGATGAAGCCGTCGAGGCCGCGTTTCCTTAGTTCCGCGCGCAGCAGCGCCAAGCGTTCGGCGGCGGACGGTGGGGCGGCCGCGGCAGCGGGGGAGCTTCGGCGGATGGGGGTGGGTGATGTGGCGTTCATGGGGACAAGCTAGGAACCCCCGGCCCGGGTGGCAAGCAGAGACATGCAAGACGGTCGCTTGGCTGTGACATTTCGCACAATCAGCCATGTGTTTAATGCAGTGCTGCGGTGCAGCATTCGCGGTTTTCGCATGACCAAGACAGGCATAGGTTCCGCTCAACACGTCGTCGGCAATGCCCATACAGGATCCGCCGACGGTATCAATCAGGAGTAATGACCATGGCGCCGTACAGCCAAACCGACCTGTCCGTTCAGGACCTCATCGAACAAGCCCGGGAGTTGCGGGCGCAGATGTTCGCGCATGGATTCAAGCAGATGATCAAGGCCATTGTCCCGGCCCGCACCCAAACGCCTGCCGCGCCGGTTCAACAGGACCTTTTCCAGCAGCCCGCCCTGATGCAGGAAGACAGCTATTTCCTGCCGTTGGTCAACGGCGTGCAGTCGCTTATTCAAAACGTGATCATCGGCCTGCGTCGCCGCGCCATGCGCAACCAGCTGCTGGCCCTTGATGACCGCATGCTGCGTGACATCGGCATCCGCCGTGACGACATCGGCTCTCTCGTCGCCGGTGCCTTCTCGGGCAACGACCGGGTGCCGGGCTCCGCCCGCTCCGCGGCTGAACTTTACTACCTTATCCCGGCGGCAACGACGTCGACGGGCCACGGCAACGACCGCCTGGCCGCCTAAGCCAGCGCGACTCGGAGCCAACAAAACGGCGGCATCCAACGCGGGGCGCCGCCGTTTTTGTGTGTCCGCTGCGACAGCGCGGGCCTTGCTGACCGGTGTCTAGTCGAACAGCGACCGGCTGGACCGTCGGTAGCCGCGGTTTTCCATGCAGGACACGAACATTCGGTCGATCTGGCGCGACAGGTCATAGCGCGCCATGGCGGCATCGTATTCGCTGCCGATCAGGGGGCCGGCATCGGGTTGCGGCAGGGGTTGGCGTTTCAGAATGCGATCGGCCTCCCGTCGCGCCAACGACCGGCATTCCTGGCGGTCGAAGGCAAGTTGGTCTTCGGAGCCGCCGGGCAGGGTCCATTCAGTGACGCTGCAGGCACTCAGGCCCAGCACCAGGGCACCCGCGCAAAGGTATTTCAGGCTTTGTGTCGTCATGACGGTATCCTAGCGCGTTCGCCGCCGGCAATAAACCGGGGCGGCCGGTCGGTAGTGTCTCAGTTTGAAATCTAGAGGATGAAATTAATTTCACTGGTCACGCTCAAATTTTGAGCGGCCCTAGCTAGGGGCGCTGGCATCACGTGATGCCATGTTGGACATTTTGTGTCCCCAAATTGCAAACGTTTGCAATTCAGGAAAGTTGACGTTTTGTCAATTTAGACCCCATATTATCCCACACAAACCCATTCGCGACCTTTTGTGGATAAAGAATGGAGGAAGATATGAGCGACAATTTTAATGCCTACATCACAGAGACAGAAGATGGCTTGCATCGCATTGCGACGAACGAAGCGCCGTATTTCTGTGTAGAGGCGTCGTCAGAAGCGGGGGCCATTGATAAAGTTCGGGCTCTTCTGTCTTTTTATGAGGCAAACGCTAATGCGCCATCCAAAAGGCGATCCACTCTTGTGCCAGTTGGCACGTTCGCGACAAAGCGGAAGATTTCCGCTAAGGATCTTGTAGCCGCGTGAGTGGCTATTACGTTCGCATTGATGGAATCCCAGATGCAGATCTGGAGATGTTCGGCTTTGAATTAGTAGCCGAAGACGACGCGCACAAACTATACAGAGACCCCCATGGTGACGCTTACATAGTCACTAAGGACAAGCCCTTCATCTTCGTTGAAGACGTGAACGACGCGATGCAGTTGGGAGCTCGCTCTGGAATTCGCACGGTAATCAACTCTCCTGATTAGTCGACTTCTTGTAGGCTCCGCGCTTCTTGGGTTCCGGTGCTCGCGCGTCGGTCAAGCCGACAATCCATTCCATATCATGCAATTCGCCGTCGATCCCCGCCGCCATCGCCGGAGTAACTTTCAGGCTCTTGTGGATACGGCAGAAGTTGTAGTGCAGGAAATAGAGCGCCAGCATGTGGCAGTGATTTTCCAACTTCTTTGAAAAGGCGTTGGTCAGCCGCGTGAACCGCCGCATGGACATACGCATGGTGAGGTTCTGGCGCTCCACGTAGGACGTGGAGACATGCTTGGGATCGGGCTTGCCCTGCCAATGTTCCTTGCGCGTCCCGACGCACACGGGCGGGCTGTAACGCTTCGTCCCTTCCGGGGCGTTACCGTACTGCTTAATCAGGGTGGCGAAGTCCACGTCGATCCCGAAAGCGCCCTCGACTGCATCAAGGTACGCGCCATGCCCGTCCGTGGTTAGCTGGACGCGAGTTGCCAAACGGTCGGCCACGTCCTGCATGAACTCATTAGCGTACTCGGCATCCCGACCGCCGACCAGGTAGGACACGATCAGCTTGCTATCGGCATCAAGGGCCGTCCAGGTCCACACGTCGCCAGCTTCGTCCGGCGCGGCCTTTGCGCTCGCCACGTTCTTGGCCTTGGCGTAGCAGAACGACCAGATTTCATCGCACTGGACGCGGGCGGCTTTCACGCCCCGCACATGCTTATGGTGATGGGCGGCGCAGGCTTCCCCCGCGTCGATCAAGAGCTTCGTAACCGTGTTGATGGAAACCCCAACCACCCGAGAGATGGAGCGCATGGAAGAACCCTCAACCAGCATGTTGAGGATTTGGACGCGCTTCTCTATGGGCAATTTGTTCATGCCCATATCACCTGAACTTTAATGCTTAGCGTCAAGTATTTTGTTCATGATTACCCACTTCGCTTGATCTGGCCTCTACCATCTCGGCGGCCACCTTCTTGTGAAGGGCGTCATATTTCCGCACCGCTTCACTTTCGGTTTCCGCAGTCACACCGAGCCGTATGGTAACGCTGGGCGGGGGCGCCGCGAGCCAACCACCACACTGCCGGGGAATCAGAAGAGGGCGCATAGATGTTCCTTCTCTTTGCTAAGATCAACGAAAAATTCGTGTTACGCATTTAATAATGCATCTTGTTTCAAAAAAAGCAAGGAAAAACAATATGTTATACGTAAATTGGACGTACCACGAAAATTCGTAAACCACGCTTGCAAATTCTGGTACACTGTTCTAAGTTACGTGAACCAGAAACGAAGAGGTGTGTTATGGCAGTTACAAGCGAGAACTCCGCTCCGTATGCTCCGGCATCGGCCGTCCTCGGCCTGATTGATCGCTATCGCAATCGCGGCCTTCCAAAACCAATCGACAGCGATGTTTTGGGGCGTGCCGGAATTTCGGACAGCCTCATCCCACGGACGCTCCAGGCTATGCGCACGTTGGATTTGATCGACGACGACGGGGCGCCGACGGACACTTTCGACGCACTCCAGAAGGTCCCAGAACCGGAGTTTAAGGGTCGGCTGGCAGAGTGGATTAACACCGCCTACGCCGACGTTATCACGTTTGTCGATCCTGCCGCTGACGATGAAACAAAAATCCGTGATGCATTCCGAAGTTACAAGCCGGTTGGACAACAGCCCCGAATGGTTACGCTTTTCCTTGGACTGTGTGCAGCGGCTGGACTCGCGCCGGAACGCGCGCAATCAAAACCTCGTTCGCCGCAACAACCCCGGAAGCCGCAACGCCAAGCAAGTGGTCCCAAGCCCCAAGTGCGAAAGCGGACACGAGGAGATACCGGTGCGCCCTCTGAATACCCCCCCCTTCTGTCGGGACTGCTCACCGATCTTCCCACGCAGGACAAGGGCTGGACACAGGCGGACCGCGACAAGTTCATGGTCACTATGGGCGTCGTGCTAGACCATTGTTATCCGATCGTCGAGAACACGGCTCCTGATGCCGACGACGACATAGACGAGGAGGACACTGAATGAGGAGGGTCGAGAGTCCCCGCCGGATTTACCGAGCGACGACGGGGGCGAGGACAAACAGCAAGGGCCACAGCACCAACCCCTAAGCAAGGTATGCTGTGGCCCTGAATCGGCCTCCTGGTGGAGGCGTGGCTGAGCGGTTTAAGGCAGCGGTCTTTAAAACCGACGGGGCCAGCACCCTAGCAAGTCCGTGCCCCCGTGGGTTCGAATCCCACCGCCTCCGCCATCTTTCTTTTTATCATACGCGATTCCGCACCGCACTAATTATCAGACCACCTTTTAGCAGCCGCTTTCTTAGCAATCTCTGAACGCTTCTTCTTGCTGAGCTTGCTGGCCCGCGCCTTCCCACCAAGCCGCCCCAACTCCTGCGCAGCCTTGTTCTTGCCGTCGTCGGGGGCCTCGTCCTCAACCTCGCCCGTCGCGATCCTGGCAACCATGACGGCAGCGCCGATCACGTCGGAGGGGCGCTTCTCACCTTTGGGGCCTTTAGGCATTGCTTACCTTCTTTAACTTCGGGACGGGCGGAGGTGTACGCACTCCAATATCACCTCGATACCAGTTTTCCATTTCCCCGCCCTCCCAGCGTCGAAGGGCGGACATTTGATCTGGCGTTACCTGATCTTTTAATGCCGCTAACAAATAGGCTACCGCATGACGAAATCCACTTCGGTATGCTTGTTCTTTTTCTGCTTCTGACGCCTTGGCATTGGTTTCCGACATACTATATCTCCTTTGCTTTCCGCTAAGCATACAGGAGATGGGAATTCGTTGCGAGGGAAGGCAGGCCGGTCAGATTTCAAACTGAGACACTACCGACCGAACCGCTGTTCAGCCGCCGTTCGGCGGGCGCAGGCAGGCGCGAATGAAGGCCTCGATTTCCGGCACATCCCATTCCGCGACGCCTTCAATGCGGCCTTTTTCCCGGCCTTCGGCGTCGTACAGGATCGTCGTCGGCAGGCCGCGTACTTTGTTGGCGCGGGCGAAGGCCCCCTTGGGGTCCAGATGGATCGCCAGATTCTGATAGCCATGCTTGGCAAAGAACGGTTCGACCTGGGCCAGGCCGCCGCGGTCCTGGCTGACCGCGATGACCGGAATGCCGTGTCCGGCCAGATTCGCCTTCAGGACGTCCAACTGCGGCATTTCCTTGATGCAGGGGGCACACCAAGTGGCCCAGAAATTGACGACCACGCCCTTGCCCTTGGCGAGTTCCGCCACGGTGACTGGCGTGCCATCGGCAGTTTGCAGGGGTTCGGTTGCGGGCGCGCCCGCCACTTTCGCCGGCTTGAACTTGGCCAAAGCCGCGGGCGGCGAAGCACATGCGGTCTCTGCCCCCCTTGCAATGCCGGCGGGAATGATGAAAATCGCCCCACTCAACAAGACGGCGGTGGTCAGGGTCCGCAGGATTGCGGCGGGCCTGCGGGCCTTTCGGGTGGTCTGGAGGTTGGTCCGGGTCATCATGCGGGTTCACTGTCCGTTTACGTTGAATGTCTACACCATCGCCTTGGACTTAAGGAGATAGCCATGGCGCGCACTACGGGCAAGCCCGGATCGAACGGAAACGACGCTTCCGGGGCCTCGACCATCTGGGGCGGGCGCTTCGACGCCGGTCCCGACGCCATTATGGAGGAAATCAACGCCTCCATCGAATTCGACAAGCGGCTGGCGAACGAAGACATCGCCGGGTCGACCGCCCATGTCCGCATGCTGGCCAAGCAGGGCATCGTGACGGCGCCCGATGCTGACGCCATCGCCGATGGCCTGGCGGCGGTGAAAGCGGAAATCGCCGCGGGCGACTTCGAATTCAAACGCGCGCTCGAAGACATCCATATGAACGTGGAAAGCCGTCTGGCCGCGCTGATCGGCGAGCCGGCGGGCCGCCTGCACACGGCGCGGTCACGCAACGATCAGGTGGCGACCGACTTCAAGCTTTGGGTGCGCGGCGCGATCGACGCCCTGGACGCCGGCGTTAAGGACCTGCAGGCGGCGCTGATCGAGCGCGCCGAGGCTGAGGCCGCGACCGTCATGCCCGGCTTCACCCATCTTCAGGGTGCTCAGCCGGTGACCCTGGGCCATTATCTGCTCGCCTATGTGGAAATGCTGGGCCGTGACCGGGGGCGCCTTGTGGATGCCCGCAAACGGTTGAACGAATGCCCGCTCGGCGTGGCGGCCCTGGCGGGGACCTCGTTCCCCATCGACCGCCACATGACGGCCGAGGCTTTGGGCTTCGACCGGCCGACGGCCAATTCGCTGGATACCGTCTCGGACCGGGATTTCGCGTTGGAGTTTCTGTCATCCGCGACGATCCTCGCCGTGCATCTGTCGCGCTTTGCCGAGGAAATGGTGATCTGGTGCTCGCAGCAGTTCGGCTTTGCGCAGTTCACCGATGCCTTTTCGACCGGATCCTCGATCATGCCGCAGAAGCGCAATCCCGACGCCGCCGAACTGGTACGCGCCAAGGTCGGGCGCATCGCCGGCGCCTTCCAGGGGCTGGTCATCGTCATGAAGGGCCTGCCGCTGAGCTACGGCAAGGACATGCAGGAAGACAAGGAAGCGGTGTTCGACGCCGCCGACAACGTCGCCCTGGCCGTGGCCGCCGCGGCGGGCATGGTGCGCGACCTGAAGGTCAACAAGGGCCGCATGGCGGCCGACGCATCGCGCGGCTTTTCGACGGCAACCGACCTGGCCGACTGGCTGGTGCGGGTGCTGGGCATGCCGTTTCGCAAAGCCCACCATGTGACCGGATCGCTGGTCGCCATGGCCGAAGCCAAGGGCTGCGAGCTTGAAGGTTTGACCATCGCCGACATGCGGGAAGTGGACCCGGCCATCACCGAGGACGTATATTCGGTGCTCGGCGTCGAAAATTCCGTGACCAGCCGGACCAGTTACGGCGGCACGGCGCCGGACAACGTGCGCGCCCAGGCTAAGGACGCGCGCCGCCGGTTCCTGGATTAGGGGTCGGAACGCGGGTGGACATTCGGGAAGATCGGACGCGATGACACGCAGACAGTTTCTTTCGACGATTCTTGCCGGCCTGACGGTCGCCGGGTTGACGGCCTGTGGGCGTAAGAATCAGCCGAAGCATCCGCCGGGCTCGGAATTTCCCCACGACTATCCTTATGCCCCGGCGGACAAGCGCGGACCCGTGCCGGTCAAACCGGCCGAGGAAAAGGCAGAACCCCTGGATCGGAGCCAATTCCTCAAATTGGACACGATCCCGAACCGCACCCGATAACACAGCTGGACCTGCCCCACCGGGCGTGCCGCTGAACGAAAACCGGAAACCGACCCTTGGATCATTTCACCTACAAAGACGGCCTGCTGTCAGCCGAGGACGTGAACCTTGCCGACCTGGCGGATCAGGTCGGCACGCCGTTCTATTGTTATTCGCGGGCCACGCTCGAACGGCATTTCCGGGCGTTTGATGACGCGCTGGCAGGGCTGGACCACACCATCTGTTTCGCGGTCAAAGCCAACGGCAACGTCGCCGTCATCAAGACCCTGGCGCAGTTGGGGGCAGGGGCCGACGTGGTTTCCGGGGGCGAGCTGATGCGCGCGCTCAAGGCCGGCGTGCCGGCATCGAAGATCGTGTTTTCCGGCGTCGGCAAGACCCAGGCCGAAATGGCCCAGGCGTTGGACGCCGGCATCTATCAGGTGAACGTGGAGTCCGAACCGGAACTGGTGGCGCTGTCCGAGGTCGCGGCGGGCAAGGGCATGACCGCTCATGTCGCGATCCGCATCAACCCGGACGTCGACGCCAAGACCCATGCCAAGATCACCACGGGCCGGGCGGAAAACAAGTTCGGCATCGATTGGGACCGCGCCCCCGAGGTCTATGCCCGGGCGCGTGACCTGCCGGGCATCGACGCCGGCGGCATTGCCGTGCATATCGGCTCGCAATTGCTTGACCTGGACCCCTACCGCCGCGCCTACGAGCGGCTGCGCGATGTGGCGCTCGACCTGCGGGCCCAGGGCCATGACATTCGCCGGCTCGATCTGGGTGGTGGGCTCGGCATTCCCTATAACGATGAACAAGCGCCGCCGCCCGCCGACTATGGCGCCATGGTCAAGGACATCGTCGGGCCGCTGGGGTGTCATGTCACGGTCGAACCGGGGCGCCTGATCGCGGGCAACGCCGGTGTGCTGGTGACCCGCGTTCTGTATGCCAAGGACGGCTCGACCCGCCGCTTCGTCATCGTCGACGCGGCCATGAACGATCTGCTCCGCCCGGCCCTTTACGACGCCTACCACGCGATCGTGCCCGTGGCCGAGCCGGCGGCGGATGCCGAACGCCATGCCGTCGATGTCGTTGGGCCGATCTGCGAAACCGGTGATACATTTGCCGTGCAACGCCATCTTCCCGCCGTAAAGCCGGGCGATCTTTTGGCGATCAGGTCCGCGGGTGCCTATGGGGCCGTCATGGCTTCGACCTACAACGGCCGGCCCCTGGTGCCCGAGATTCTGGTGTCGGGCGGTGACCACGCGGTGGTTCGCCGTCGTGTCGAAGCCGAGGAATTCATGGCTTTCGACGCGCTGCCGCCCTGGCTGATGGACTGATTGCCGGGTTCCGGCGGACGCGGTCCTTAAAGCCTTTGGTGGGAAACGGGTTGCGGGGCGCCTTGGGCGGCCCTACCATTTCCAGGTGAACAACGCCCGAGGTTAAAAGGAGCCCATCGCATGCTGGATGCTCCGCCGCCGGCAACCGGCCGGACGGACACCGGACTGGGTCTACGCTACCGCCTGCTGCTGCCGCTGGCGCAGGCCGCCGTTTTTCTTGAAAGACTATGGCCGCTGGCTTGGCCCGTGCTGGCCGTCCTCGCGCTGTTCGTGGGCTTGGCGCTTCTCGACATCCTTCCCCTATTGCCGCACTGGCTGCACGGCATCGTACTGGTCGCCTTCGCCGGTGCGTTGGCACTGACCTTGCGCCGCGCCTGGGAACGCCGACCCCGGGTCAGCCGTGCCGCCGCCCGCCACCGGCTGGAAGACGACAGCGGTTTCGCCCACCGCCCGCTTGAAACGCTCGACGACCGGCTTCTGGCCGGCATGGACGATCGCCTGGCGCGCCGCCTGTGGCAGCGCCACCGCGAACGCATGGCTGGCCGGGTTGCCGGCATGCGGCTGGCGGCGCCGTCTCCGGACGTGGCGGGCCACGATCCGCGGGCATTGCGCGCGCCGCTTCTGGTGCTGCTGGTGCTCGGCATTGTGGCCGGCTGGGGGGATGTGGGTGATCGCCTGATGCGTGCGGTAACGCCGCTGGGGGCTGCCGCCATGGGCCAGCAGCTCAGCGTTTCCGTCTGGATCACGCCGCCTGCCTATACTCGTCAGGCGCCGATTTATCTGGAACTGAACGGCAGCGGTCAGGTGCCGGCACCGGGCGACAGGCCGGCCGACGCCGCCATATCCGTGCCCCAGGGCTCGACCCTGCTGGCTCAGGTTGGGGGTGTCGGGCGCAGACCGGACTTGAGCCTGGGCGGACAGGAAACCCCGTTCACGCCGATCGGCAGCGGCCATGAGGCCGGCAGTTACCGCCTGGAAACCCTGCTCGATACGCCGGGCACGCAGGACATCACGGTGACCGTCGCCGGGCGGGGGCTGGCAGCCTGGCCCCTGGTCGTGGTCGCCGACGCACCGCCGACGGCGGAATTCATCGCCAAGCCGTCGCAGGCCGGGCGGGCGTCCTTCAAGACCGAGTTCGAAGCCAAGGACGATTACGGTCTGGCCTCCGTGGAGATGACGATCCGTCATCCCAACGGCCGCCCCGTTCCCGGCGGTGATGAGATCGTGCGCCTGGCCTTGCCGTTGGCCGAGCCGGGCACGGTGCTGACCCAGGGTGTCGGCGTCCATGACCTGAGTGCCCATCCCTGGGCGGGGCTTGAAGTCATCGGCCGCATCGAAGCCACCGATGGCCGCGGCCAGGTCGGGGCCAGCGAGGACCTGAAATTCCTGCTGCCGCAGCGCACCTTCAACCATCCGGTTGCGCGCGCACTGGTCGAACAGCGGCGCAAGCTGTCGGATGCATCGCCCGATGTGATCGTCGACGTGGTCGAGGTTCTGGAAGACCTGCTTCACAAGCCCGACCATTTTTTCAACGATACGGTGGTGTTCCTCGCCATTAACGTGGCCGGCGCGCGGCTGCTGCACAGCGGCGACAAGGATACGGAAATCGCCAGCGTTCAGAAGCTTCTGTGGGATACGGCGCTGCGCATCGAAGACGGCGATTTCGCCGTCGCCGAACGCGAACTCATGGACCTTCAGGACAAGGTCATGAAGGCCATGCGGGACGGCGCGGATTCCCAGGAGGTCCAACACCTGATGGAGCAGCTTCGTCAGGCATTGGATGAATACCTCAAGGCGCTGACCGAACAGTTGACGCGCCAGGACCTCAAGGATCTGCCGGCCTTCGATCCCAACATGCAGTCGCTGCAAAGCCGCGACCTTCAGGACATGCTCGACCGGGCGCGTGAACTGGCCAAGAACGGGGCCATGGATGCGGCCCGTCAGATGTTGGCGCAATTGCAGAAGGCGCTTGATCAGATTCGCCGCGGCATGGCCATGGCGCCGCAGGAACAGCAGCAGATGTCCGAGGCCAAGCGCCTGATGGACGGGCTCCGCGAGTTGACCGAACGCCAGCGCGGCCTGCTTGACGAAACCTTTCAGCGTGCCCAGCAGGACCGCCTTTCGCCGCGCGGCCGCCAGGGTCCGGAAGGTGCCATGCCGCTGCAGCGGGAGGGAGAGCAAGGCCAAGGCGAAAGGCGCCCTGGCCAGGGCCAGCAACCGGGTGAAGGACAGGGTGAGCGGCAACAGGCCCGCCCCGGCGGCACACCGCGGCCGGGCATGGGGGGCGATCCCAATCTGCAAGGCCGCGCCCAGCAGGAAGCCCTGCGCCGGGCGTTGGGTGACCTGATGCTGCAGATGGACGAAATGCTGGGCAATATCCCGGGCGAAATGGGTCAGGCGGAGCGCGCCATGCGCGAGGCGTCGCGCGCTCTCGGCAAGGGACAGCCGGGCAATGCCGTGCCCAATCAGACGGAAGCCCTGGAGCACCTGCAGAAATCCCAGGACCAGATGGCGCAGAAGATGGCGCAGCAGTTCGGCCCACAACTCGGCCTGCGCCCCGGACAGCAGGGCCAGCGCGGGCCCGGCCGCGGCCAGGATCCGTTCGGCCGTGGTTCGGGCGGGGCCTTCGGCGCTTCGGTCGACGGCGACGTCGATGTGCCGTCACGCATGGAAATGCGCCGGGCCCGGGAAATTCTCGACGAACTGCGCAAGCGGTCCGGCGAACGCCAGCGCCCGCCGCTGGAACGCGACTACATCGACCGCCTGCTCAAGCAGTTCTGATTTCCGGAATAAACGGGCCCCGGCCGGCGCCTAATGCTTGGCGGGGGCCGCCGCGTCCTTGGGATCGACGAAGGTGACCGTGATACGCCGGCGCAGGGGCGACGGTTCGCGGACCCGGATCTTGAACGACATCTTGTCGCCCTTCGCCAGTTCGCTCTTCAGCGGCGCCACGTCGGTGTGCTGAATCGGCTCGCCCTCGGCGTCGAACAGGATCGCGCGGACCATGGGAACGGGGCGGGGACCGTCGGCGACGTTTTCGATCTGGCCGCGGATGACCAAAACTTCCAAGCCCTGATCCGTTTCCTGGGCATGTTCGACGCGCTGAATTTGCAGACCGTCGCCGACCTGATGGAACCCGATCATCTTGAACACGTCGTTCAACTGCGGAACCTTGGCGACCAGTTCGTCCTTGAAGAAGAAGGTGCCGGCGACCAGCCCGCCGATCAGCAAAACGAAGAACAGGGCGATGACCTTGCCCAGGATGCTTTTCTGCGGCAGATCGTCGTCCGGGTCCTGTTCCTCGGCCGAGAACACGTCGGGAATGTAGTCCGGATCGTCCATCTGGTCCGGGGACTCGATGGACTCCAGGTCGTCTTCCTCATCGTCGTTGTTGATCAGGGATTCGAACGGCTCGATGTCGTCGTCGTCATCCTCGAACATGTCGTCGATGTCATTGGGCAGCACGCCCATGTCGTCGTTCGTGTCGTCGGCGATCATGGTGTCGGGCTCAATGATGGGGTCAGGCTCGTCCGCCGGTTCCGGCGCCGGCGGCGCCGGCATGGGGGCCGGTTCGGGCGCTGGTGGCGGCGGCGGCGCGGCCTGCGGCGCGGGAGCCGGCGCATAAGCCTGCGGCGGATAAGGCGCGGGCGCGGCGCCGTAGCCGGGCTGTGCGTACATCTGTTGCTGGGGCGGATAGCCGACGGGCGCCGCGGCGTGACGGGGCGTGGGCACCGGATCGGGCAGCGCGTCGCGCGGGTCGGCGAACCACACATGACTGCAGTTCGAGCAGCTCACGTTTCGCCCCTGCCCAAGCTGCGCGGGTTGCAGCATGTAGCGCGTGCGACAATTTGGACAGGTAACCAGCATATTTACCCCGATTCCACCCACGGACTTTATATGCGTCGGCAAATAGGAAAGCAAGCCGAGCAAACCCAAGGGCTTCGGCCCCCTCCCTGGACGCCGACGCGGCCCCATGGCATTGTTCCCTATAGGGAATAGCCGATCATTGATGAATTTTTCCCTAAAGTCCCCGAGAGCCCGATCAAGGTGCCCCCAAAGGTGAGAGACAGCGATCCCGAAAGCATCGTCCGCTTCGAAAACGTCGGACTGCGCTATGGACTGGGGCCCGAGGTGCTGCAGGACATCACCTTTTCCCTGGGGCCGTCGTCCTTTCGCTTTCTTCTGGGCGAAAGCGGCGCCGGTAAATCCTCCCTGCTGAAGCTTCTGTACATGGCCCTGCGCCCGACGCGGGGACAGATTTCGCTGTTCGGGCGCAACGTCGCCGGCATGTCGCGAGGCGAACTGCCGCGCCTCAGGCGCCGGGTCGGCGTCGTGTTCCAGGAATTCCGCCTGCTCGATCATCTGTCCGCCTTCGACAACGTGGCCTTGCCCATGCGCGTCGCCGGGGCCCGGGAAAGCGACGTGCGCCGCCATGTCGAGGAGCTGCTGTCCTGGGTCGGGTTGAAGGACCATCTGAATTCACGCCCGCCGACCCTGTCCGGCGGCCAGCAGCAGCGCATCGCCATCGCGCGGGCCGTTATCACCCGGCCCAAGCTTCTGCTGGCGGACGAGCCGACGGGCAATGTCGATGACAAGATGGGCCTGCGCCTGATGCATCTGTTCGAGGAACTGAACAAGCTGGGCACCACGGTGATCGTGGCGACCCACAACCTGGGTATCGTGCGCCAGATGGCGCATCCCGTCATGCGCCTGGAAAACGGGCGCCTGAATATGGACGAGGCGGAAATCATTTCCGACCTGGGCTTGGACGAACCGGGCATCGGCGCTGGCGCCGCGCCCGCCGGTCCCGGCTTCTCCCGCATTCATTGACGTTGACCGTGATGCTCCGCCGCCGCTCCGACCTGCCGATGAACGAGGATACCCTGGGCCGCTTCCTGCCCTGGCTGATCGCCTTCATGGTCTTTCTGTCGGCCCTGGCGCTGGCCGGGATGCTGGTCCTCAACGACGCGGTCAAGCGTTGGGACACGGGGCTCAACGCCACGGTTTCGGTCCAGGTGCCGCCGGGCGCAGACGCGCGCGAGGATGAACAGCGCCTGAGCCAGGTGCTCGCCGTGCTCGCCGCCAAGCCGGGGGTGGAACGCTACGAGACCCTGTCCAAGGACCGCCTGCTCGACCTGCTGAAACCCTGGATCGGCGAGGCCGGACAGGCCCAGGACCTGCCGATCCCCATGCTGATCGACGTTACCGTGGACCGGGGGGCCGCGCTCGACGCGCAAAGCCTGGCCAAGGAGCTCCAGGCCCGTGTGCCGGGGGTTTCCGTCGACGACCATCGGGTATGGCTCAGCCAGCTCGTGCGTCTGGTCACGGTGATTCAGGTTTTGGCCTGGGCGGTGTTGGGCCTGATCGGCTTGGCGACCATCGGCACCGTCGTGTTCACCACCCGCACGGGCCTGGCCATCCACAGGGAAGCCATCGAGGTTCTGCACCTGATCGGCGCTCAGGATGCCTATATCGCGCGCCAATTCGCGTCCCGTGCCCTCGGCCTGGGGCTCAAGGGCGGGTTTCTCGGCCTCGTGCTCGCCGTGCCGACCCTGGCCGGGATCGGCTACCTTGCAATGGAAACGGGGGCGACCATGGTGCCCAAGCCTGACCTGGGGTTCTTCAAGGCCCTGGGGTTCCTCACCCTTCCCGTCGCCGTGGCGCTGTTGGCCATGATGACCGCGCGCTCGACCGTCATGCGCAACCTGAAGCGGATGTCCTGATGAGCCGGCGTCCACGCCGCAGCACCCCGGTGGGGATGGGACGGCTGCTGGTCATGGTGATCATCGTCGCCGTCATATGGGGCGTCGGGTTGTTCCAATTTGCCGACACCATTCCGGCGAAGGTCGAGGACCCGGGCACCCGCACGGATGCCATCGTGGTATTGACCGGCGGCAGCGGGCGGTTGGATGAAGGCCTGGACCTGCTGGCCCGCGATCTGGCCGGACAGCTGTTCGTGTCCGGCGTTTATCACGGGCTCGACGTGGAACGCCTGGTGCAGATTTCCAAGCGTGAGCCCGAGGGCCTGGAGTCCCGCATCGGCATCGGCAACGCCGTCAATACCGTGGGCAACGCGGCGGAAACGCGGGTCTGGATGGCGAAGCGCGGGTTCACGTCGCTGCGCCTGGTGACCGGGGCCTACCACATGCCGCGTTCGCTCGCCGAATTCCATTTCTTCATGCCGGGGGTCAAGGTCATTCCCAACCCGGTGTTCCCCGAACATGTGAAGCAGAAGTATTGGTGGGCCTGGCCCGGCACGGCCAGTCTGATCGTTTCGGAATACAACAAGTGGCTGTTCGCCCGCGCCCGGCACTGGATTTCCAGCATCTTCGCGGCGCCCCGCCCGATCCTGAAATGAGGGGGCCGGCCATGATCCTGGTCCGCTCGATCCTGTTCGGGGGGCTGTTCTTTCCGTGGAGCACGCTGTGCTCCATCTTCGTGCCGATTTCGCTGATCTTCCCGCGCAAGTTCATGCAGACCATCGTCAAGGTCTGGGGCATCGGCGTGCGCTTTCTGCTGAAATGGGTGGTCGGGCTGAAATGGCGGGCCGAGGGCCTGGACATCGTTCCGCCGGGGCCCTGCGTGATCGCGTCCAAGCATCAAAGTGCATGGGACACCATGGTGTTCCATGTCCTGCTGCCCGACCCGGTCTATGTCGTGAAGAAGGAACTGACGCGCATCCCGTTCTGGGGCTGGGGCTTCTACAAGGCCGGATGCGTCGTGGTCGACCGCAAGGCGGGGGCCAAGGCGCTGAAGCATCTGGTCATCGGCGTGCAGGAAGCCCTGGCCCGCGGCAGCCAGGTCGTGATCTTCCCCGAGGGCACGCGCACCGCTCCCGACCAGAAGGTCGATTACCACCCGGGTATCGCCGCCATCTACCGCGACGCCAACGTGCCCGTGGTGCCCGTGGCGCTTGATTCCGGCCTGTTCTGGGGCCGCATGGCGGCGCTCAAATATCCCGGTGAGATCACCATCCGGTTCATGGAACCGATCCAGCCGGGTGGAGACCGCCGCGAATTCCTGGGCCTGCTGCAAGGCCGGGTCGAAGGCGAAAGCGCCAAACTGATGGCGGAAAAGCGCGCGCGTTATCCCTGGCTGCCCGCTCCCCGGCCCGCTGTGGAAAACGGGTAAAACTTCTCAATCGCCCGCTCAACACCGTGTTCCGGCGGCCCTTCCTGTGGGCCGTTCTGGGGGCTTATTGCCGCTTCCTGTGGGAAACATAAAGAGAACAAAAAATTGACCCCCTGGGGGTAACCGCCTACACTTGTTGAAACTTTCCATCATCAAAGGATTACGGGCCCGTGTCTCAACCGCCTGCCACGCCGAGCGCGCCGATCGCCGCGATTTCCCAGCAGATCTGGGACATGAAATACCGGTTGAAATCGCCGGACGGCAGGCCCGTGGACAAGACCATCGACGACACCTGGAACCGGGTGGCGGGGGCCCTGGCGGCCAAGGAAGCCGATCCCGAGGTCTGGGCGCCGCGCTTCAAGGACGCCCTCACCGGGTTCAAGTTCCTGCCCGCCGGGCGCATCATTTCCGGTGCGGGGACGGAGCGCATGGTGACCCTGTTCAACTGCTTCGTCATGGGCGAAATCCCCGATGACATGTCGGGCATCTTCGACAATTTGAAGGAAGCGGCCCTGACCATGCAGCAGGGCGGCGGCATCGGCTACGACTTCTCGACGCTCAGGCCCAAGGGATCCCTGGTCAAGCGCGTCGGCGCGGATGCCTCGGGCCCGCTGTCGTTCATGGACGTGTGGGACAGCATGTGCCGCACCATCATGTCCGCTGGTTCGCGCCGGGGGGCGATGATGGCGACCATGCGCTGCGACCATCCGGACATCGAGGATTTCATCGCCGCCAAGCGGGAGCCCGGGCGCCTGCGCATGTTTAATCTGTCGGTCCTGGTGACCGACGATTTTATGCGCGCGGTCAAGGAAGACGCGCCGTGGGAGCTGACCTTCGGCGGCACCGCCTATCGCACCCTGCCGGCCCGCGAGTTGTGGGACAAGATCATGCGCGGCACCTTCGCCTATGCGGAACCGGGCGTGATTTTCATCGACCGCATCAACGCGCGCAACAACCTGAATTATTGCGAAACCATCCACGCGACCAACCCCTGCGGCGAACAGCCGCTGCCGCCCTACGGCGCCTGTCTGCTGGGCTCGGTCAATCTGGCGCGGCTGGTCGACCGGCCGTTTGAGGACGGGGCCGGGGTGGATGCCGAGGCCCTGGACAAGCTGGTGCGTACCGCCGTGCGCATGATGGACAACGTGGTCGATGCGTCGAACTTCCCGTTGGAGGCTCAGCGCCACGAGGCCCAGGCCAAGCGCCGCATCGGGCTCGGGGTTACAGGCTTGGCCGATGCGCTGATCATGTGCGGCGCGCGCTATGGCGGGTCGCAGGCCGTGCGCCTGACCGAACAATGGCTGCGCGCGATCCAGCGTTCGGCCTATCTCGCCTCCGTCGATCTGGCCAAGGAAAAGGGCGCCTTCCCGCTGTATGACCGGGATGCTTACCTTGCCGGCGAACATGTTCAGACCCTGGACCAGGACGTGAAGGACGCCATCCATGAGCACGGCATCCGCAACGCGCTGCTGACCTCGGTCGCGCCCACGGGCACGATTTCCCTGTTCGCCGACAACGTATCCTCGGGGCTGGAGCCGGTGTTTTCCTTCAAATACACCCGCCGTGTGCTGATGCCCGACGGCACCCGCCGCGAGGAAGAAGTCACCGATTACGCTTACCGTCTGTTCAAGCGCATGCGGGGCGAGGACGCCGTGCTGACCGACGCCTTCGTCGATGCGCAGAGCCTCAGCCCCAACGATCATCTGGTCATGCAGGCGGCGGTGCAGAAATACATCGATTCCTCGATTTCCAAGACCATCAACGTGCCGGAAAGCATCGCCTTCGAGGACTTCAAGGACATCTACATGCAGGCCTACGACCTGGGCTGCAAGGGCTGCACCACCTATCGGCCCAACGACGTCACCGGTGCGGTGCTGGAGGTCAAGAAGGAAGCGAAGACCGACGAGCCCGAACTGCCGCTGGAGCCTGCGACGCGCAAGGCGCTGCCCGTCGACGAAGGCGATTCCGGCTCCGTCGTGCGCATGTTCCAGCCCCTGGACCGGCCGGGCGAACTGCCCGGGCGGACCTACAAGGTGAAATGGCCGGAAAGCGACCATGCGCTCTACATCACCATCAACGACGTGATGGACGACTCGGGCCGCATCCGCCCGTTCGAAATTTTCATCAATTCCAAGAACACGGAACATTACGCCTGGACCGTGGCGCTCACACGCATGATCTCCGCCGTGTTCCGGCGCGGCGGCGACGTGTCCTTCGTGGTCGAGGAACTGAAGGCCGTGTTCGACCCGCGTGGCGGGCAATGGATGGGCGGACGCTACGTGCCGTCGCTGCTGGCCGCCATCGGCGGGGTCATCGAACAGCACATGATTCAGTCCGGCTTCCTGCCCAACCCGGACAAGGACAAGCAGGACCGCGAGACCCAGGAACTGCCCAAGGCGGTCGGCCAGGACGGCCCGCTGCTGTCCGGCGCGGCCCCCTTCCGGCAATGCCCGAAATGCGCCCAGGCCTCCCTGGTGCGCCAGGAAGGCTGCGATACCTGCACAAGCTGCGGCTATTCGAAGTGCGGGTAGGCGGCGGGGCCGCCGCCGTCACCCCCGCGAAAGCGGGGGTCCAGGTCGTCTGAGATTTCTGGATTCCCGCTTTCGCGGGAATGACGGTCAATTTTGTGCCGCAGTCAGCACCCGCTCCAACCCCTGGTCCCGGATGCCCATCTCGCGCAGGTGGGCGACGGTGTTCTTCAGGTAATCGACGCAGGCGCCGCGCCGGCCCTGGCCCTGGGCGACCATGCGGGCGGCTTCGTCCACGGGCCGGGCGCCCGCGTAATAGTCGCTGCCGTGATTGACCACGAAGGCGGCCCCCGTGACGGTCTCCGCGCCGACGGTCATCTTCAGCCAGCGCAGATGATATTCGCCCTCCGACGTCTCGCGCTTGTGCAGATGGGCCATCACGGCCGCGCGGTCGCGGCCGCGAACGCGGAAGCCGAGCCCTCGGCACGATCCGCCCCGGTCAAGGCCGAGGACCAGACCCGGTACTTTCCGCGTGCCCCGATAGTCGAAGGAATAGAGGCAAAGCGCGCGGTGATAGCCAAACAGCCGGGCGGGGCGCGTTTCCGCGTAAGGGAAATCCGCGTCCCACATCAGCGAGCCATAGGCGAACAGCCAGAAATCGTCGGTCGGTGTCGGCATATCCCATTGTTAGCCGCCATGCCCGATTGCCGCCAGGGAGAATCCCGGCCCCCTCACCCTAACCCTCTCCCCCAAGGGGGAGAGGGGACGTTCGCCCAATCTTTCTCCCTCTCCCCCGCCTTGGTGGGGGAGAGGGCCGGGGTGAGGGGGGGAGACACGCGCGACCTCTTTCATGCGCTGGCCCATTGCGCCTATAACGGGCCATGACTTTTACACCCCGCCGATCCCTGGACCGCCTGCGCACGGCACCACCACTGGCGCGCCGCGTCGCCGTGGCCCTGCCGCTGGTGGCGATCCTGGGTTACGCCGTGTTCTGGTTCACGGTCGCGGGCGTCGCCGAACAACAGGTCCGCGCCTGGATCGCCGCCCAGGCGGCGCATGGGGTCACGATCACCCATGGCGCCCTGGTGACCGGCGGCTTTCCTTTTCGCGTCGACGTCCGCATTGCGGCCCCCGCCGCCGCCTGGCCGGGTGGATCCTGGCGCGGCCCGGAGCTGATGCTGTCGGCCGCACCCTGGGACTGGCGGCGCCTCAACTGGCGGGCCGACGGCGTGCATGACGTGACCTGGACGGGTAAGGACGGCAAGGTGCATCAGGCGGCGCTGACCGCCCGCCATCTGGAAGGCTGGGGCGAGGCGGGCAGGGGCGGTCTGCCCCGCGTCGAGGCCTGGCTGACCGATGGGTCGCTGGCACTTGCCGGGGGCACGGTCACGGCGCGCGGGCTGTTGGTCCATATCCTGCCGCCCAGCCCCGATGATGCGGAGGTCCCCAGTGAAGATACGCCGCGCCTGCCCATTTCCCTTGATGCCAAGGGCGTGACTCTGCCGCCCGACCAGGCCACGGCGCTGGGCGATACCGTCGACCGCCTGGCCCTGGAAACGTCCCTCAACGGCCCCATCGGCAAAGGGCCCTGGCCCGCGCCGGCGCTGGCCTGGCGCGACGCGGGCGGGGTTTTGGAAATCAAGCAATTGGGCATCGTTCACGGGCCCCTGAACCTGACGGGGGAGGGCACGTTAGCCATTGATCCCGCGGGCCAGCCCGAAGGGGCCTTCACCGCCCGCGTCACCGGGTTCGCGGAAACGGTCGAGGCGCTTCGCAAGGCGGGCATCGTCGACAAACGCGCCGCCGATACCGTGCAGGTGATTCTGGGATTGTTGTCCAAGGGGCCGGTGGGCGGGCCCCGGACTCTTGATATTCCAATGACCCTGCAGGACCGCACGCTCAGCCTGGGGGCGGTGCCGTTGCTGCGCCTCAAGCCCGTCGATTGGTTCACGCCATTCGGTTCCTGACCCGGCCGGTTCGAAATCGGCTGGCCGGTCTGCTATGCTGAGGCTCATGATCCGCGCCTTGGTCCTCATGGTTCTGCTGACGGCGGCCACCCCGGCCCCGGCCGGCGATGCGGCCAAGGCCCGCCCGCCCGCGCCGCAGAACGGCCCCTATTATTCCGGCCAATTGCTGGTCGCCGGGCCGACCATGCCCGACCCGCGTTTTCAGGGGGCGGTGATCTATCTTGCCGATCACGACGTCGAAGGGGCATTCGGCCTGATCGTCAACCGCCCCGTGGGGGAGGGGCCGGTGCGGGATTTTCTGCTCGGCCTCGGCATGACGCCGGACCCCTCGGAAGATTTCACCGGCGACGTGCGCATCCATGCCGGCGGGCCGGTCGAGCCGGGGGCAGGCTTCGTGCTGCATACCAACGACTATCAGACGGAAACAACGGGCATGCTCCGCGGCAAGGTCGCGGTGACGGCGAGCCTCCGGGCGGTCAAGGACATCGGCCTCGGCAAGGGGCCGCGCCGCTATCTGATCCTGCTGGGCTATGCCGGTTGGACATCGGGGCAGTTGGAGGCCGAGATGCGCCGGGGCGACTGGCAGATCGCGCCCTATGACGAGGACACGGTGTTCGCCCCGGACGACGCCGAAAAATGGGACCGTGCGCGGAAGGCGTCCGGCATCCCGATGTAGGCGCCGGCACAAGGCGGTGCCGGGCCACCCGCCGTTGACTTGGCCGAGGCGGGGAATTAGCGTCCCGGCAGATTGAAAGGAACCCTGCTGGTGACGGCAGCCGCTGACACGCTCCGACCTAGGAACCATCACCGCGCCACGGGCGCGGTCCTGCTGGCGGGCTTGTGGCTGAAGGTCTTCGTCGTCGCCCTGGGATTGGCGCAGCCTACGCGGGCCGCCGCTGATGGGGCGAACCAAGCCGAACAAGACCTGTTGGCGGCTTTGCACGTCATCTGCACTGCGGGTGGGGTTAAGGTTTTCGGATCATCCGAGGACGATGGCGACAGTGACTCAACACCTGCCGTCATGGACCTGCTCGACTGTGCACGCTGCTGTTGCACGCCTGTTCATGGGATGGCGCTGGCGCAGGATGTTGGCTTGGTTCAGGGGCCAGCGTTGGCGACAGTTCTGCCCCCGGCTCGATCCCTGATCGTGGGGCAAGTCAGCGATAATCCGGGCAATCCCCGCGCCCCGCCGGCCCTGGTCCTTGTCTGATTAACGCCGACGTATTCCGAGGGCATTGGCCCTCACCGATTTCAAGGACTGACCATGATGAAGACCAAGACAAACCGCCCGCTGGCGACGCTGTTCGCCGCCGTTCTGACCCTTTCCCTGCCGGCCCTTGCATGGGCCCATGACGCAAAAACCCACGACGCGACGGCCCAACACGGCATCGCCGTCACCGGCGCCTGGGCGCGCCCGACCATCGCCAAGATGCGGATTTCCGCCGCCTACTTCCAGGCCGCGACCACGGGCGGGGAGGACAAGCTGATCGCCGCCAAGACCGCCAATGCGGACAAGGCCGAACTGCACCAGCACATCATGGAGAACGGCATCGCCAAGATGCGCCCGGTCGACAGCGTCGCCATCGCCCCGGGCACGCCCGTGGTGTTTCAGCCGGGCGGCTATCACGTCATGATCATGGGCCTGAAGGGGCCCTTGAACGAGGGCGACAGCTTCCCCCTGATCCTGACCTTCGAAAAGGCGGGCGACGTGACCGTCGATGTCATGGTGATGAAGAAGGCGGCCCAGGGTCACGGCATGCATAAGCATTGACGCCCGGACGCCGCCGCCGGGGTGTGGGGATTACGCCTGCTTGGCGTCGATCACGCTCCGGCGCACGGCGCGGGTGCGGGTGAAGACCTCTTCCAGGCCGTCGCCGTCACCCTTGCGGATCATGCGCTGCATGGCGGTCAGGTCCTCGGTGAAACGGCCGAGGATTTCCAGCACCGCTTCGCGGTTGGTCAGGAAAATGTCGCGCCACATCACCGGGTCGGAGGCCGCGATGCGGGTGAAGTCGCGGAAACCCGTGGCGGAATATTCGATCACTTCTTTCTGCAAATCCGTGGACAGCTGGGTCGCCGTGTCGACGATGGTGTAGGCGATCAGGTGCGGCAGGTGCGAGGTGATGGCCAGGACCTGATCGTGATGGGCCGGGTCCATGACCTCGACCTTGGATCCGGCGCGCTGCCACAGGTCGGTGACCTTGGCGACCGCGGCCGCGTCCGTCCCGGCCTCGGGCGTCAGCAGATGCCAGCGGCCTTCGAATAGTTCAGGGAATCCCGATTCCGGGCCGGAATGCTCGGTCCCAGCCAACGGGTGGCCCGGCACCAAATGCACGCCCGTGGGCAGGTGCGGCTTGATGGCATCGATGGCGGCGCGTTTCACGGAGCCCACGTCGGTGACGATGGCGCCCGGCTTCAGGGCCGGGGCGATGGCCTCCGCCACGGCGGCATAGGCCCCCAGCGGCGTGCAGATCACGACGATGTCGGCGTCGCGCGCGGCCTCGGCCGGGTCGGTCGTGACCTGATCGGCCAGACCCAGCCGCAATGCCGCATCCAGGGTTTCTTGGCGGCGCGCGGCCACGGCGATCTCGCCGGCCAGGCCGTCGCGGCGCACGACACGGGCCAGGGACGATCCGATCAACCCGATCCCGATGAACGCCATGCGCTTGAACATCGGCCCATCCTTTTTTATGGCGCTCATGTGTCGGCCCCCATGAAGTCGCGCAGTGCGGCGATCACCGCCTCCATCTCGTCCGCCTTGCCGATGGTGATGCGCAGGCAGTCCGGCAGGCCGTAGCCCGCGACCCGGCGCGCGATGATGCCGGTGGATTTCAGATGCTCGTCCGCGGCCTCGGCCGTCGCGACGTCGGCAAAGCGGACCAGCACGAAATTGCCGACCCCATCGGGCACGAACAGGCCCAACTGTCGCAGGGCATCCTGCGTGCGCTTCAGCCATTCGTCATTATGGGCCCGGGACATGTCGGTGAAGGCGGTGTCGTTGAAGGCGGCCAGGCCCGCCATTTGGGCCGGGACGGAGACGTTGAAGGGACCGCGCACGCGGTTGAGCACGGCGGCGACCGCTTCGGGCATGTAGGCCCAGCCGAGGCGGGCCCCCCCCAGGCCGTACATTTTCGAGAACGTGCGGGTCATCACCACGTTGTCGGCGTCCCGCACCATATCCATGCCGTCCGTGTAGGTCGGCGTGCCGGTGACGTATTCCGCATAGGCGGCGTCGACGATCAGAAGAATGTCGTCGCGCAGGCCATCGCGCAGGCGCTGCAGTTCGTCCACCGTCAGGTAGGTGCCGGTCGGATTGTTGGGGTTGGCGACGAACAGCAGGCGCGTGTTGTCGGTGACCGCCGCCAGCAGGTTGTCGACGTCGGCGGTCAGGTCCGTTTCCGGCGCCTTCACGGGTGTCGCCCCCGCGGCCATGGCGGAAATGCCGTACATCAGGAAGCCGTGTTCGGAATAGAGAACCTCGTCCCCCGGGCCGACATAGGCCTGGCACAGCATGTTGATGATCTCGTCCGATCCGGCGCCCAGCACGATGCGCTGGGGCTCCAGGCCGTATCGCCCGGCGATGGCGGCGCGCAGATCCGGCGCATGGCCGTCGGGATAGCGATGGATGTTCAAGGCCGCTTCTTCCAGCGCCTTGACGGCGGCCGGGCTGGGGCCGAAAGCGCCCTCGTTGGACGACAGCTTGATGACTTTCTCGGCGCCTGCGATCTTGCTTTCACCGCCCTTGTAGGGGGCGATGTTCAGGATGCCGGGTTGCGGGCGGGGCGTGGTCATCGCTTTTTCCCCGGGTCCAGTTCCTGCGGGCCCAGCGGCGTGGCGCAGGCGCCCAAGTGAATGACCCGGCTGACCTTGCCTTTGACGTTTTCCTTCAGGGCCTCCAAATGGCCCTTGTCCGGGTCGACGAAGCCGAACACCTCGACCAGGTGGATCCAGGCCGCCGGGCGCGCTGGTTCGTGCCAAAGCTGGTTGTACACGGGCGAGAAGCCGAGCCCGTTGAGGGCCTTGCCGATCGTGCGGAAGGGAATGTCCTCTTCGCATTCGACGGCCAGATAGGTGCGGTCACGGCCCGTGGCCTCCGGCTTGACCAGCGGGCAGATGACGAGCGCTTCCAGGCCCTGGGCCTCGAACCCGTTGCCGGGCCCGGCGAAGGGCAGACGGGCGATGATGCGGGGCGCGTCCTCGGCCGTCGACACCAGATGACGCCACCATTGGTCGGAGTCCTGATCGTTGCGCGGCAGGGGCAGCACGCCGAGCGTGTATTCCTGGCGCTGCACGGCCTCGACCACCCTGGCACTGGTGGTGAACCGGCGCATGGGGGTGAAGCTGCCGTATTGATCACGCGTCATGTCCCAGTATCCGGTCTGGTTTTCCGGCACCATGACGGCCACGGAAAAGGGGCCTTCGAAGCTCAGGGTCGCGACGATCAATTCACGCCAGATGCGTGTCAGTTCACGGCGCGGGAAGGGGCCTTTGTGCCGCTCCATCAGGCGATAAATGATTTCCGCCTCGCGGGCCGGTCGGATCTTGACGCTTTCACCCTTTTTGATCTCACGCACGTTCTCCACCACCTCGGTCCGCTGCATGATCAGGTCATGGAGCTTCTCGTCGATGTCGTCGATCTGTTGGCGCAGGTCGGCAAGCGTGGGTTTGCGGGGCTTTGTCATGATGTTTCGGGTCGTTGGTGGTGGCGGGGAGCTGCGTAGTGATACTGGGATGATGGGCGGAAATCAAAGGCAAATCAGGTGCTAACGCGCGCCCGGTCCCGGTTTCAGGCGGACCCTCCCGGCGGCGGCGCCCCGCCGTTCGGGCATGGGAAGGTAGGCACGTCGGCCGCGCGCCGGGTGGGCCGGGGTCGCGGCATAGATCTGTTTGACCGCCTCCATGACCACGACGCCGGCGAAAGACCCCCACAACACGGCGCCCGCGCGCTCCCAGGCCGGGGCCGAGCGGACCAGAAGCGCCGTGCGGAACGGCGGCATGTAAAGGGCCCGGTCCGTGGTCAGCGGCGTGAACATGGATTCTCGTAGCAGGCGGGACAGCTGGCGTGGCGAGAACGGCCGGCCATGGCCGAACGGTGTACGTTCGAACCGGGCCCACAGACCCGACCGGTTCGGCACGACCACCATCAGCCGCCCGGAATCGGTCAGCACCCGCCAGATTTCCCGCATCAGGGGTTCAACCTGTTCGGCGCATTCCAGGGCGTGGACCAGGACGATGCGGTCCATGGACAGGTCGGGAAAGGGCAGTTCCAGTTCATCCACCAAGGCCGCCTGACCGCCGCCCTGGGCGGGCCAGCGCAGCACCCCCTGGCGCGCCGGCATGGCGGCGATGACGCGGTCGGCTTCGTCGCGGAAGCCCTCCAGGTAAGGGGCGGCATAGCCGATGCCCAGAATGCGCTGGCCCTTCATGTCGGGCCACATGGCGCGCATCTTGCGCCGGATCATGCGCCGCGCCGCCTGCCCCAGGGGGGCGGCGTAAAAATCGCGCAAGTCTACAACGTCGATCCACATGGGGCGGCAGCATAGAGCATTCGCAGCCCGCTCAAAACGCCCAGTGCAAGTTCATCCGGCGTGGCACAGGCCGAGGACGGGTGTTATTGTCGCCGCCAAACGACCACCCCTATCCCGGAGACACCTAATCCATGAAACTTCGCTATTCCCCGACCTCGCCCTTCGTCCGCAAGGTCATCGTCACGGCCATCGAAACCGGCCTGGATAACCAGATCGAGCGCATCAACACCAACGTTTGGGCACCGGACACGGACATCGGCTCGGACAACCCGGTCGGCAAGGTGCCGACCCTGATCACCGACGGCGGCGAAATCCTCTATGATTCCTCCGTCATCTGCGAATACCTGGACAGCCTGCATGACGGCCAGAAGCTGTTTCCCGCCGTGGGCGGTGCCCGCTGGCAGGCACTGCGCCTGAACGCGCTGGGCGACGGCATGGCCGAAACCGGCATCCGCCGTTTGCTCGAAGGCCGGTTCTGGAAGGAAAGCCCGCGTCAGGATTGGATCGACCGCGCCAACAAGGGGCTCGGCCGCTGTTTCAAGGCGCTTGAGGACGATGCGGGCGCGCTCGCCGGTCCGGTCACCATCGGCCAGGTTTCCGTCGGCTGCGCCATCGGCTGGCTCGACATGCGGTTCAATGATCTCGGCTGGCGCGACGATTGCCCGGCAGTTGCCGATTGGTATGCCGGATTCTCGGCCCGTCCATCGATGGTGGCGACCGAGCCCAAGGAATAACCGGCACCGGACGACGGCGAGGGGGAAGGTCCATGAAAGCTGCGGATGTCATCAAGGCCCTGGATCTTGCCCCCCATCCGGAAGGCGGGCATTTCCGCGAAATTCACCGTGCGGCGGCACCGGATGGCGGGCGCGGGACCGTGACCAGCATCTATTACCTGCTGGCAGCGGGCGAACGGTCTCACTGGCACCGGGTCGATGCCGTGGAAATCTGGAACTACCATGCCGCCGGCGGTACCGGGGCGGGCCTAGATCTGGTCCTGTCACCGGACGGTAAGTCCGTTCAAACGTATCGGTTGGGCGAAAATCTGACCACCGGGCATGTGCCGCAAGCCGTCGTGCCCGCCGGTTGCTGGCAGGCGGCGGCCCTGGCCGATACGGTTGCGGGCGGCTGGGTTCTGGTCGGCTGCACGGTCGCCCCGGCCTTCGATTTCGCGGGGTTCGAAATGGCGCCCCCCGGCTGGGCGCCGGAAGACTGGAAATCCTAGGGGGCTGGCGTTACCGTAAAGCCAGTTGACAATTTTCCGATGGAGGCCGCCATGGCCGCCGACAAGACCCTGCATGGTGCTGGCAACCTGGGGGCCCTTTTGGTTCGGGCCTTTCGCTGGTTCGAGGAAGGCCTCGCCAGCGATCCCGACACGGCCCATCTGCCGCGCCTGTCCGGCACTCAATTCATGACCCTGACCAGCCTGGACGACGGCGGCACCTCCATCGCCGAACTGGCGCGCCGTGTCGGCGTGACCCGCCAAGCCATGCATCAGCAGATCGGTGAGATGGCGAAGGAGGCCTTGGTCGAATTGGTTGATTCGCCCACGGACGGGCGGGTCAAGCTGGTGAAGTTGTCCCTGCTCGGCCGTACCCTGGACCAGAAGGCGGCCCAGGCCGTTGACGTGTTGGAGCGGGACTTGGCGGCCCGCCTCGGCAAGGCGGCAGTAGCGGGCCTGCGCGCGACCCTTTCGGCCGATTGGGGGGCGCCCGGCAAGAGCGGGCGGCGCTAGGCGCCGCCCTCCTTGGCGTAACGGTCAGGCGATGTCGAAGCGGTCGGCGTTCATCACCTTGGTCCAGGCATCCACGAACTTGTGCAGGAACTTCTTTTCCGCACCGTTCTGGGCATAAACCTCGGCGAGGGCGCGCAACTGGGAGTTCGATCCGAACACCAGATCGACCCGCGTGGCGGTCCATTTCACCTTGCCGGTGGCGCGGTCGCGGCCTTCGAACAAATCCTTGGACCGGGCGACCGGCTTCCATTCCGTGCCCATGTCGACCAGATTGACGAAGAAGTCGTTGGACAGAACGCCCGGACGGCCGGTGAACACACCGTTCTTGGATTGCCCGTGGTTGGCGCCCAGCACGCGCAGGCCGCCGACCAGGGCGGTCATCTCCGGCGCGGTCAGGGCCAGTAACTGGGCCTTGTCGACCAACATCTCTTCCGGCGATACCTTCAATCCGGCCTTGACGTAATTGCGGAACCCGTCGGCCAACGGCTCTAGCGGCGCGAAGGCCTCGGTGTCGGTCTGTTTCTGCGTGGCGTCCGTGCGGCCCGGGGCGAAGGGCACCTCGATCTTGTGCCCGGCCTTCTTGGCCGCTGATTCGATGGCGGCACAACCGCCGAGCACGATCAGGTCGGCGAGCGAGACCTTGCGCTTGCCGGAGGATTTATTGAACGCCGCCTGGACCTTCTTCAAGGCCGTCAGCGCCCGCGTCAGGCGGGCCGGCTGGTTGACCTCCCACTTTTTCTGGGGAAGCAGGGCGATGCGCGCCCCGTTGGCCCCGCCGCGCATGTCTGAGCCGCGGAAGGTCGAGGCTGAGGCCCAGGCGGTCGACACCAGATCGGCGACGGTGAGGCCCGAGGCGAGGATCTTCTTCTTCAGGGTCTTGATGTCCTTGCCGTTGACCGGGGCATGATCGGCGGCGGGCACGGGGTCCTGCCAGATCAGTTCCTCCTTCGGAACCTCGGGGCCCAGGTAGCGTTCGCGCGGACCCAGATCGCGGTGGGTCAGCTTGAACCAGGCCCGGGCGAAAGCATCGGCGAAGGCGGCCGGGTTCTTGTGGAAGCGCCGAGAGATCGGTTCGTAGATCGGATCGAAGCGCAGCGACAGGTCCGCCGTGGTCATCATCGGGCGATGTTTCTTTTTCGGGTCGTGGGCGTCGGGGATCATGTCTTCCGGGGCCGGGTTCTTCGCCAGCCACTGATGGGCGCCGGCGGGGCTTTTCACCAATTCCCATTCATAGCCGAACAGCATGTCGAAATAGCCCATGTCCCAGGTCGTCGGATTGGGCTTCCAGGCCCCCTCGATGCCGCTGGTCGTGGCGTGCAGACCCTTGCCGGAGCGGAAGCGGTTTTTCCAACCCAGGCCCATCTGCTCGATCTCGGCGGCTTCCGGCTCCGGGCCGACCAGTTTGGCGTCGCCCGCGCCATGGCATTTGCCGAAGGTATGGCCGCCGGCCACCAGGGCCACGGTTTCCTCGTCGTCCATCGCCATGCGGGCGAACGTCTCGCGCACGTCGAGGCCCGAGGCGACCGGATCGGGCTTGCCGCCCGGGCCTTCCGGGTTGACGTAGATCAGACCCATCTGCACGGCGGCCAAAGGGTTGTCCAACTCATGCTTGCCGGAATAGCGTTTGTCGCCCAGCCATTCGGTCTCCATGCCCCAGTTGATGTCTTCCTCGGGCTCCCAGATGTCGACGCGGCCGCCGCCGAAGCCGAAGGTCTTGAAACCCATGGATTCCAGGGCGCAGTTGCCGGCCAGGATCATCAGATCGGCCCAGGAAATCTTGTTGCCGTATTTCTGCTTGATCGGCCACAAGAGCCGCCGCGCCTTGTCCAGGTTGCCGTTGTCGGGCCAGCTGTTGATCGGCGCGAAGCGTTGGTTGCCGGTCGCGGCCCCGCCGCGGCCGTCGGCGATGCGGTAGGTGCCGGCACTGTGCCAGGCCATGCGGATGAACAGGGGGCCGTAATGGCCCCAGTCGGCCGGCCACCAATCCTGGGAATCGGTCATCAGTGCGTACAGGTCCTTTTTCAGGGCCTTGTACTTGAGCTTCTTGAACTCCTTGGCGTAGTCGAACCCGGGGCCCATGGGATTGGACTTATCGGAATGCTGATGCAGGATGCCGAGGTTCAACTGGTTCGGCCACCAGTCCCGGTTGGAGCGGCCCGAGAAGGTCGCGTTGGACGGGGCGTTGTGCATGACCGGGCATTTGCCCGCCGTGTTCGTGGCTTTCGCGACCATGTGATGTCTCCCTGATGGCTTGCGTCGATCTTAACCTGAACAGTTTGTGTCGGTATTCTTGCCGTTTTATGGCAGCGCCGCGTTGACCCGCGTCAATCGGACGCACCTTAGATTCATTCTAAAAAAATAGTGCCACGATGGGCCGCCGAACGCCAGACACATCGGAAAAAACAGGGGCTTACGGTTTTGGGGCGGGGGGGGCCGGGACACGGCGTTTCAGCATGCCCTTCGACGCCAGCACTGCGCCGCCGATGATCAGCAGGCAGCCGAGCCCGACGGCGAGACTCGCCTCGCCCTTGCCGAAGGCGATCAGCAGCACGGTCGAGATCAGCGGCGCGGCATAGGCCAAGGCGCCCAGCACCTGGATGTCGCCGTGCTTGGTGCCGAAATCCCAGACGAAGAAGGCGGCCCCCACGGGCAGCAGCCCCAGACCCAGCACGGCCAGCCACTGGCCGGTATCTTCAGGCCAGACCGTCGTCTCAAACGCCAGGTGGCTGGCGGCCGCCAGCACGGCGGTGGCGGCGCAAAACCCGCCCACCGTATCCGTCGGCACCTGGCCGAAGCGCCGGTTGACGACGGAGTAGGCCGACCAGGTCAGGGCGCAGGCCCCGGCCATGAGGTAGCCGAGGGCATGTTCGGATTTGAAACCGCCGATCCCGGCGCCGTCGGTCACGAGGACCACCGTGCCGGCCAGGCCCGCAAGCGCGCCCACGACATGCCACCAGCGCAGCCGTTCCCCCGGCAGCAGGGCCGAGAACAGTACGATCAAGAGCGGCCACATATAGGCGATCAGCCCGGCCTCCAACGGCGGCGCGTTCCTGAGCGCCATGAAGTAAAAGAAGTGGTAGCCGAACAGCCCGCACACGCCCAAGGCCCAGGCGCCCCAGGGCTGGCGCAGGTAGACCCCGGGCCGCTCGCCTTTGACGATCCATTTGAGCACGATCATGGCCGTGGCGACGGCGAAGCTCAGGGCGACCAGTTGGAACGGCGGGACATGGCCCGTCAGCGTGGTCAGCAGCGCCAGCATGCCCCACATGAGAACCGCCGTGGCGCCGATCAGGGTTGCTTTCGTTCGTGCCGTCACGACGCGGTCATGGCGTAAATTTCACGACCTTGAGCCGTCCGCCCGGTGCGATCACGGCCTCGGGCCGACCATCGTCGTCCAGGTCTTGAACCACCACGGCAAGGTCGATGGCGTCGGTGTTCACGATCTCGGCCAGTTGGCGGAAACTGCCGAAGGCAAAGGTGACGACGCGCAGGTTGCGCCGGGCCGCATCGGGGACGATCAGGTCGGGGATGCCGTCGCCGTCCATGTCGGCGACGGCGGACAGGCCCAGTTCCGGGGAGCCGATGGCATGGTTGGAAAAGCCCTCGGCTTGGTGCTCGACGACCAGGCGCTCACCCCGCCATTCGTACAGCTTCAACACCGCGCCGACATGGGGCGTGACCACAGCGGCGATCTCGTTGCGTCCGTCGCCGTCGAAATCGCCGACGCCGACCGGGTTGAGCCAGCGGAAGGGCTGGCCGATGGGCTCCGATTCCGCGGCCCAGCGCAGGCCCCGGTCCGAGGTTTCGATGACGGCCAACGCCGCGCCCGCCTTGGTGTAGCTTTTGATCGCCAGTATCTCGTCGACCCCGTCGCCGTCGATATCGACAATGCGGGGGGCCCGGTCCTCGAACACGGCCTGGGTGGTCAGGTCGAGGGTTTCCAGGTAGCCGCCCCGAAGGCGCAGGGCCAGCCCCCCGGCCTCGATCGCGTCGCCCAGCACGCCGTGGCCGTAGCGGTCCGTCGGCTTGCGGTACCAGGCGGCGCGGATGTTGCGGGTGCCGGTGACGACGACCTCGTCGGGCATGGGGCTGTTGTCGTTCGACCCGACGGGGGCAAGGGGTTCGGGGCGAGGCGACAGGGTCACGCCCTGTTCGTCCAGGCCGACCGTATGGTGGCTGCCGTCGGCGAGCCTGATGACGGCGGCACCCTCGATACGCCCGACCCAGGTCACGGGATGGGGCAGTTCCGCGCCGAACTCGCGCACCTCCATCGCCTCGGCGGAGGCGGTGGCGCTGAGGACAGCAGTGAGGGCGAAAAGAAAAACGGCGCGTATCATGACGCGCCGTCTTAACCCAGGTTCATGGCGGATGCCAGCGGATAGGGGGCGACGCTGAAATGCTCTCCCGCCGTCATGGCCGGGCTTGACCCGGCCATCCACATGGACCCCCGGGTCAAGCCCGGGGGTGACGGGATTTCTGCAATGTTATGTAGCAAAGACACCTAGCCTTGCTGCAAAAGAAAACGGAGCCCGAAGGCTCCGCTATTGGCAGCGGACGACCTAGGAGATCATGCGGCGCTTGCGGCCAGATATACCCTGACTGCCACGATAAAGAAGCGAAAAGCTAGGGCGATTGACGTTAGAGGGCGGCATGAGATGCCGTCCTCATTTTTTGAAACCGAAAAAGCGGTCCAAAAAGACAAGAATGTCAGCGTCGTCGTAGCCCAGTAGGCGGCCGATCTCGGTTTCCAATTCCGGCGTGGTTGGAACCCGTTCGACGAAAAACGCGCGCTCCAGTTCTATTAATCGTTCCATTCGCCATTCTTCACCCGGCAGCGCATAAAAATAGTAACGCATGCTCGGCAGCTTTGGATTGGACAACGGGATGACGATCTCACGTTTGATGAATCTGCCTTCGGTCACGTAGGGGTCGAAGGCAATCTCAGGCGGCTCCATGCCTTCCAGAAGGTCATCATTAAACATGGCGAGCGGCTTCTCGCCAGCAAGCATGAGTTCTAATTCCCGTCCCTCATGAGGGCCGATACCGGCGGGTAACTCATCATCGTATGCGTCAGATTGATCCATGAACTCAAAAATAGCAGAGCGGAAATTGATCGAATAGGTGATGAATCCGGTCCGTTTCGCGCGCTATGCCTCATGGCTAGCAAGGCGAGCGGGATCGGGGGCCGGAAGGAGAAAGATGTATTCCTCGGGTCGAAGTTGCCTGCCCGAAGTCGGGGCTTCGAGCAGGCGACCTTGGGGCCTGGGGCGACGGGAACAGATAGAACAGGGCGTTTACGCCATGTACTGTCCGCCGTTGGCCGACAAGGTCGAGCCGGTGATGAACCCGGCCTCGTCCGAGGCCAGGAACACGACGCAGCGCGCGATTTCCTCGGCCTGGCCCAGGCGGCCCACGGGAATCTGCGGGATGACTTTGGTATCCAGCACTTCCTTAGGCACGGCCATGACCATTTCCGTGGCGATGTAGCCGGGCGCGATGGCGTTCACGGTGATGCCCTTGGACGCTGTTTCCAGGGCCAGGGCCTTGGTGAAGCCCAGGTCGCCGGCCTTGGCGGCGGCATAGTTGGTTTGCCCGAATTGTCCCTTCTGGCCGTTGATCGAGCTGATCGACACGATCCGCCCGAAGCCCGCACCCCGCATGTCGTCAATGACGTTGCGCGTGAGGTTGAACAGGCCGGACAGGTTGGTGTTGATCACCGCGTCCCACTGTTCTTTGCTCATCTTGTGCAGCGGCACGTCGCGGGTGATGCCGGCGTTGTTGACCAGCACTTCCACGGCACCCAAGTCGGCTTTGATCTGGGTCAGGGCAGCGGCGACGGCGTCGAAGTCGCCGACGTCGAACTTGTAAACGGGAATGCCCGTTTCGTCCTTGAACTTGGCGGCGGCCTCGTCATTGCCGGCGTAGTTGGCGGCGACGGTGTATCCGGCTTCCTTCAGGGCAACGCTGATTGCCTTGCCGATTCCGCGGGTGCCCCCGGTAACCAATGCGACGCGTCCCATGTCACTCTCCCTTGAACTTTATGGCGAAAAGGGGCGCCGCCTCCCCTGCCGACCGGCGCCCCGTTATTTTCTGCGTATTAGTCCCGTTCGACGCACATGGCGATGCCCATGCCGCCGCCGATGCACAACGTTGCCAGGCCCTTCTTGGCGTCGCGTTTCTGCATTTCGTACAGCAGCGTGGTCAGCACCCGCGTGCCGGAAGCCCCCACCGGGTGCCCCAGCGCAATGGCGCCGCCGTTGACGTTGACCTTGGAGGTATCCCATCCCAGGTCCTTGTTGACGGCGCAGGCCTGGGCGGCGAAGGCTTCGTTGGCTTCGATCAGGTCCAGGTCGTCGATCGTCCAGCCAGCCTTTGCCAGGGCGGCCTTGGATGCCGGGATCGGGCCCGTGCCCATGACGGCGGGATCGACGCCAGCGGTGGCCCAGGAAACGATGCGGGCCAGCGGCGTGATGCCGCGCTTTTCGGCATTCTTCAGGGTCATCAGGACGGTCGCGGCGGCACCGTCGTTGATGCCGGAAGCATTGCCGGCGGTCACCGTGCCTTCCTTGTCGAAGGCGGTGCGCATGCCGGCCAACGCCTCGGCGGTAGTGCCTGGTTTGGGATGTTCGTCCGTATCGACCACCGTCTCGCCCTTGCGGGATTTGATGGTGACGGGGCAGATCTCGTCCTTGAACCTGCCGGCTTCCATGGCGGCGGCGGCCTTCTGCTGCGACGACAGGGCGAAGGCGTCCTGTTCATCACGCGTCAGCTGCCAGCGCTGGGCCACGTTTTCCGCCGTGTTGCCCATGTGGTAGCCGTGGAAGGCGTCGGTCAGGCCGTCCTTGATCATGCTGTCGATCATTTCGGCGGACCCCATCTTGGTGCCGTTCCGCATGTTCATCACATGGGGGGCCTGGCTCATGCTTTCCTGGCCGCCGGCGACGATCACGTCGGCATCGCCAAGCTTGATGGCCTGAAAGCCGAGCGCCACGGTGCGCAGGCCCGAGCCGCACAGCTGATTGATACCGTAGGCCGTGGCTTCCACCGGGATGCCGGCATTGACGGCGGCCTGGCGGGCCGGGTTCTGGCCGGCGCCAGCCGACAGAATCTGGCCCATGATGACTTCGTTGACGTCCTCCGGCGCGACGCCGGCGCGCTCAAGCGCGGCGCGGATGGCGACTTCGCCCAGGTAATGGGCGGGGACGGAACTGAGGCCACCGTTGAAGGCGCCGATGGCGGTGCGTGCGGCGCTGGCGATTACGACTTCAGACATTGTTCTCTCTCCTCAACATGAATACATCCCCCAAGCATGGACCGTGGCCCCGCGAGGCGGCTGCAAAAACGCGGCTTCGCGGTGCCGCGCTGAATTGAAACCGTTTGGATGTTTGCCTTGCGTGGCCGTTTTAGACGGCCTTCGTCCCTCTGTCGGTTATATGGCGCATCCCTGATGGATACAAGGATGATCCCTGGGCCACCTTGACGCAGGTCAAGATGTGGGCGTGGAGGCGGATAAAAGCCAGTCCGACAGCGGTGTAAACAGCATTTCATGCGCGCTGCTGCCGGTGACCAGGCCGATATGTCCGGCGTTGATCGGCAGCACCCTGGCGTCGGGCAGGCCGGACGCCAAGGCGCGGCTCGATCCCGGCGGCACGAGATGGTCCTTTTCCGGGACCACGACCAGGGCGGGGCAGGAGACCCGGTCCGGGCGGATGGCGTCGCCGCCGACGATCCATTCGCCCCGGGGTGGCGTGTTGCGCAAGTGCCAGTCACGAAAGCATTCGAGCGCCACCGGCCCGGCTAGCACGACGCCGTCATTCAGCCAATCTTCCAGCTGCACGAAACGTTTGGCTTCCAGCGTGTCCGGAGCCGTCTCCGCGAAGCGGCGGAACTTGGCGGGCGTCATATAAGGGTCAAGGCTGGCGAACATCGTCTGCATCATGTCGACGGGCAGCACGCCGGCCTTGGTCACCGTGTCCTCCAGCCGGGGCATCATGCCCGCCAGTACGCGCACCAGATCGCCGCGGGCAATGTGAAAATCCCAGGGGGTGGCCATCAGGGCGAGGGCACGGACGTCCTTGATGTGATGCTGCGCCAGGGCCAAGGCCAGCAGTCCCCCCATGCAGTAACCGGCCAGGGCCACAGGCCCGCCGTTGAGGGCGACGGCGACAACGAGCGCGCGGGCGAGCCGCCCGGTGATGTAGTCGGTGAGGGTAAAGGCCGTTTCCGCACCTTCGGGGGCGTCCCAATCGATGGCCAGGGGGCGCAGCCCCCGCGCCGCCAATGACCGCAGGAGACTTTGGTCATGGTCCAGATCGAGAATCCAGAACCTGTTGACCAGGGACGGAATGACCAGGACCACGGGGCCTTCGGGGTTTGTCGCCTCGGGCACGGCGCCGTAATCAAGCAGACGGGTCGAGCCCTCGCGCCAGATCACCGGCGGTTCGGCCGGGCGGGCCGTGCGGGGGGCCGTGCGGTACTTGCGCACGCCCCGGGTGAATTGGTCCAGGCGCTGGCGCGCCTCCTCCGTTACCGCCTTGTAGAAGGCCTCAGGCGGAACGTTTTGAAGGGCCTTTTCCAGGTCCCTTGCGCGCGCCGCCAGTTCCGGACTCAAGGGCGGCAAGCCGCCGTTCGATGCCGTCAAGGCGGCGAGCGAGCTCAGCCATGTCGAGGTCTGCACCGCCATGTGCAGCGCCAGGGGCCGGGGTCCCTGGACCGTCGGGGGCCGGGGTGGTGGCACCGGGTCCGTCGTCTGATGGTTCATGGGTCGGGGGTTCCGTGCTGGGGCCGGATGTCGAGGGGGTGGGCGGCTGCTTGCCGGCGTTGATCGCTTGTTGCGCCAGGGCCGCGAAGGCGGTGGCCGAGCCGGTCATCATCTGCGTCATCTGCGACATGGTTTCCGTGACCTTGGGGTCGGCGGCCATGGACTGCATGTGGTCCTGCCACAGATCCAGGTACTGTTTCGCCAGTTGGTCCAGGTCCGGTTGATCGGCCATGGCGGCTTCCTTGTCTCCGCGCGTCTTGCTGTGAGCGTCCGGTGGGCTCACTATACCGTCGGCCCCGGGGTCGGGGAAACTTTCATTGCGGCGCAGCAATGGACGCGGTATTTTGCCGCGTTGCAACGCGTTTACCTGGGGGAAACCGATGGCGGAAAAAAAGCCTGCCGAAGGCGAGCCGATTATCATCAAGAAGTATGCCAACCGGCGGCTCTATAATACGGCGACGTCGAGCTATGTGACGCTCGATTACCTGTCCCAGATGGTCAAGGATGGTGACGAATTCGTCGTCAACGACGCCAAGACCGGCGAGGACATCACCCGCCAGGTCCTGACCCACATCATCGTCGAAGAGGAAAGCAAGGGCACCAACCTGCTGCCCATCGGCTTCCTGCGCCATCTCATCAGTTTCTACGGCGACAGCCTGCAGGCCGTGGTGCCCAATTACCTGGAACAGACCATGCAGTCTTTCGCGACCAATCAGGAAACGCTGCGCAAAACGATGGAGGATGCCCTTGGGGGCTTCAATCCGTTCGGTCAGTTCGAGGAAGTGTCGAAGCAGAACATGGTCCTGTTCGAGAACGCCATGAAGATGTTCTCGCCGTTTCCCATGCCGACGCCGCCGACCGGCACGCCGAAAGGCGGGGCCGCGCCGCAGGATGGTGCCGCACCCCAGGGCGGCGCCGACATCGACGACATGCGGGCCAAGTTGGAAGAGATGCAGCGTCAGCTTGATTCCCTGTCCGGCGACAAGAAGTAGACCTTCAGGAAGCTTCCCGCCTTAGTCCAATTCCCGGACGACCCGGAAACTCAGCCAGTAGCTTTTTACCGCAGCAGGGTTCTTGGCCCGTGAGGATGAGCGCGACTGGCGGGAGAAGTAATACCAAGATCCGCCCCGGATCACCCGGATGGCGCAGTCCCCTTCGGTGCGGGCCGAGCCGTCGCGCGGCGCCCCGTTGTAGTGGGGGATCCAGCAGTCTGAGACCCATTCATAGGCGTTGCCGTGCATGTCGTAGAGTCCGAAGGGGTTGGGCTTGTACTGGCCGACCGGGGCATTGCGATGGCCGGGCACGGCGCCGGTGCATTGGCGGCAGTTGATCATGCCGTCATCCGGGTTGTCGCCGAACCAATAAGCCGTGGTCGACCCGGCCCGTGCGCCGTATTCCCATTCCGCTTCCGTCGGCAGGCGGTATGTGTGCCCGGTCTTCTGCGACAGCCACTTGGCGTAGCCCTCGGCCATGTAGAAATCGATGTTCATGATCGGCTGGCGGCCGCGCCCCCAGTTGTGGTCGTGGGGGTTGTGCGTGCAGCCCTTCTCGATCAGGCAGGCTTCCCAATTGTCGAAGGTGATCTCGAACCGGCTCATGGCGAAGGGCTTCTTGATGAACACGGGATGCTTGGGCTGTTCCGCCGGCAGCAGGTCGCTGCCCATGATGAACGCCCCCTTGGGCAGGACGACCATTTCCGGGCAGACGTCGCAGTCCTTGAACACCTTGGGGGCGGCGGGCGTCGGTTTCGCCGCCGGCTTGGCGGCCGGGGTCTGGGCCAGGGCCGGGACGGCAACCAGGGCCAGCAGAAGGGCCGTGATGCGCAGGACGGGAAGAAAGCGAGAGATCATGACGTGTTGATTTGCCCAAAAATGGAAACCGGTTCTGTTAGGATAATCATATACGACCGTGCGGTCGATGGCGGCAGGAGATATCCTGCCGTGGCTGCGAAACGATGAGGTCTTGAGGGCATGACGGCTGCGAGCGACGAAGGATTTGTGTTCACCGGGGTGCTGGACGGCGAGGGCGGGGCGCGCCTGCTCGAGGTCGATCAGTTGGCCGTTCAGCAGGAAAAAGGCCGGGTCGAATGGGTTCATCTGGACATTACCAAGGAACCTGCCCGCCAATGGCTGCACGACCAGCCGGACCTGCCGGAGCTTGCGGTCGAAGGACTTCTGGCACCGGATACGGAGCCGCGTTACGCCGAACTGGACGACGGCATCCTGCTGATCCTGCGTGAGGTCAACACCCACGAAAACGCCGACCCCCACGACATGATCTCGCTGCGCCTGTGGGTCGGGCCGGCGCGCATCATTTCGGCGCGCCTGCGCCACCTTGCCGCCATCGAGGATATCAAGGTTGCGCTGGCCAAGAAGTCGGGGCCGGGATCCGTGTCCGAATTTTTGTGCGCCGTCGGCCGCAACATGGCCAAGGAGAAGGCCGAGATTCTCGCCGGCGTGATTGAGGACCTGGACGAAATCGACGAGGATCTGGCCCAGGCCGACGATACCAAGACCCTGCGCCCGCGCATCGCCAAGCTGCGCCGCAGGGCGATCCAACTGCACCGCTTCTTCAGGCCCCAGCGCGCCGCCTTCGCCGATATCGCCGAGCGGCGCCCGACCTGGATCGGCGAATCGGCGGCTGACGAGTTGGCCGAACTATCGGCGGAATTCGGGCGCCTTGCCGCCGACATCGAAGCCATTCTCGGGCGCGCCCAGGTTACCCAGGACGAATTGCGCTCTTTGGAAAACCAGCGGGCCACGGACATCACCACGACGCTGACCGTGGTCGCGGCGATCTTTCTGCCGCTGGGCTTCGTCACGGGGCTTCTCGGCATCAATGTGGGCGGTATACCGCTTGCGGAATCGAAGGCCGGGTTCTGGGTGACCAGCGGTGCGCTGCTGGCCCTCGGTATCGCCCTCTGGCTTTATTTCCGCAACCGCCGCTATCTCTGAGCCTTGGCGGCGTTCAGCCGTTCATAGGCCCAGCGCGCGGCCCCGGCAACCAGGTCGGACGCATCGTCGGACAGGTCGGCCGCCACCGGAACCAGTGTCGGGTCGCCCGAATTTCCCACCGCGATCATCACGTTGCGCAGGAACCGGTCGCGCCCCGTGCGCTTGACCGGCGAGCCCGCGAACATTTCACGGAACGCCGCGTCGTCGAGCCGCGACAAGTCGGCCAAACGCGGTCCGTCGAGCCCGGGGCGGGGGGCGAAGGCGGGTTCGTCCGTGGGGGCCGCGAACTTGTTCCACGGACAGGCGGCCAGGCAGTCGTCGCAGCCGTAGACATGGTTGCCCATGCGGGCCATCAGGTCGGGCGCGATGGCGTCCTTGTGTTCGATGGTCAGGTAGCTGATGCAGCGCGTCGCATCCAGACGATAAGGCTCGGGAAAAGCGTCCGTCGGGCAGACCCGTAGGCAGGCGTCGCAGGACCCGCAATGGTCGGCTTCGGGCCGGTCGGGCGGCAATTCCAGCGTGGTCAAAATCTCGCCCAGGAACAACCAGGACCCGTGTGTCCGCGACACCAGGTTGGTATGCTTGCCCTGCCAGCCGATCCCGGCGCGCTGGGCCAACGGCTTTTCCATCAGCGGCGCGGTGTCGACGAAAACACGCACGTCGGGCGGGGTGTCCCGGCCCTGGCTGGCTTCGGCCTGAAGCCAGCGCGCCAGTTGCTTCAGGCGCTTCTTGATGATGTCGTGATAATCCTTGCCCTGGGCATAGACGCTGACCGCCCCCTTGTCCGGCTGCCCAGGAATGTTCATGGGATCGCCCGGGGGGGCGTAGTTGCGGGCCAGCACGATGGCCGTCCGGGCCCCCGGCACCATGGCTTCCGGATCGCCGCGCACCGCACCCCGGGGGCCGTCGGCCATCCAGGCCATGTCGCCGTGATGCCCGGCCTTCAGGAAGGCCTCCAACGCCTGCCGGTCGCGGGGGGCGGCGCGGGTGTCCGTGACCCCGACGGCATCGAAGCCGAGGGCCCTGGCCTCGTCGATCAGGCGGCGTTTCAGAAGGTCTGGTGCAGTCGGGCTCATCCGGTTCTCGTGCGCTTCGCGGCAATGTGCTAGGCAGGGTCACACTACCACACAGACATACCTGGAGAATGACCACGTGGTGAACGGTGAAACAGCCGTGGTTCTGTTGTCGGGCGGGCTCGATTCCACGACCGTCCTCGCCATCGCGCGGGACAAGGGCTACCGCCTACTGGCCCTGTCGTTCCGTTATGGGCAGCGCCATTCCGTTGAATTGGACGTCGCCGCGCGCGTCGCCCGGCAGATGGGCGTGGCGCGCCACGCCGTGGCCGACATCGACCTGACCGTCTATGGGGGTTCGGCCCTGACCGCCGACATCGACGTGCCCAAGGACCGTGACGCCGACGCCATGGCCGACGGCATCCCGGTCACCTACGTGCCGGCGCGCAACACCATCTTTCTGGCCCATGCCCTGGCGCTGGCCGAAACGGGCGGGGCGCGAAACATCTTCATCGGCGTCAACGCGCTTGATTATTCCGGTTATCCCGATTGCCGCCCGGCCTTCATCAAGGCGTTCCAGCGCCTGGCCAATCTGGCCACCAAGGAAGGGGTCGAGGCAATGGCCCGCGGCACGGACGGCCCGTTCCATGTGCAGGCGCCGCTGATGGACATGACCAAGGCGGAAATCATCCAGCACGGTATGGCGTTGGGTGTCGACTACGCCCAGACGTGGAGCTGCTACGATCCGCATCCGGGGGCCGGTGGCCCGACGGACGCGCCGATCCATTGCGGACGTTGCGATTCCTGTCAGCTGCGCAAAAAAGGGTTTGCCGAGGCTGGGGTCGATGACCCCACGGCCTATGCCGTCTAGGGCTGCGCGCCGCCGGCGGAGAAGGCAAGCATCAGGCCCAACAGGGCACCGATGCCGAGCAGCACCACGTTCAGCGCCTTGCGCAGGGTAGATGGCTTGAGGAGGGGCATGGTCGCCTCCGAAACTCAAACGGGACAAATCATATTTTTCTAAATTACATATGGGTATGGCCACGGTCCGTGACCAGGGTCACAAAATTTGGAGTTTTCGCGCCGGAGGGCGTATAGCAACTCGGCCCGGCACGGTGCCGGGGCAGCAGCCGGGAACGGGCGATGGCCTATAGCGTCAAGGAAATCTATTTCACGTTGCAGGGCGAGGGTGCGCAGACCGGCCGCCCGGCCGTGTTCCTGCGCTTCGCCGGCTGCAACCTGTGGTCCGGGCGGGAACAGGACCGCGCGGCCGCGCAATGCCGGTTCTGCGATACGGATTTCATCGGCACGGACGGGCCCGGCGGCGGATCGTTCAAGGACGCCAATGCCCTGGCGGCGGCGGCGGCGGAAAGTTGGCCGGGCGGGGGCGCGCCCCTGGTCGTCTGCACGGGCGGCGAGCCCCTGTTACAGCTGGACGAACCGCTGATTGATGCCTTGCACGATGTGGGGTTCCGCGTTGCGGTGGAAACCAACGGCACGCTCAATGCCCCTGACGGACTTGACTGGATTTGCGTCAGCCCCAAGGCCGGAACCGAGGTCGTGCAGCGCCGGGGCGATGAATTGAAACTGGTGTTTCCCCAGGCCGGGGCCGAGCCTGACCGCTTTGAAGACTGGGATTTCGCCAATTTCCTGCTGCAGCCCATGGACGGCCCGGACCGAGACGCCAATACGGCCGCGGCCGTGGAATATTGTCTGGCCCATCCCAAATGGCGGCTGTCGCTGCAGACCCACAAGATGCTGGGTATTCCCTGACCGTCTGATTTTTTCAACGCCCCGTACCTTGACCCGGCGGTGGACCGGAACCATCTACATGAAATCTTACCAGAATAACCGTTCTGGTGACGGGCTTTCGCCCGCCAAGGTGTCATCGGGGGCGCCGATAGGGAACGGTGACACATCAAATAGGGAAGTCGAAAAATGCCGAAACTGAACATCAACGGGGTCGACCATCAGGTCGATGCGCCCGATGACATGCCCCTGCTGTGGGCGATCCGCGACCTTGTCGGCCTGACCGGCACCAAATTCGGTTGCGGTCAGGCGCTCTGTGGGGCCTGCACGGTTCATCTCGACGGGCAGCCGACCCGGTCGTGCCAGACCTTCGTCGGCGACCTTGCGGGCGTCAAGATCACAACCATCGAAGGGATCGGCGGCAAGGTCGCCGAGACGGTCCGCCAGGTTTGGACGGACATGGACGTGCCGCAATGCGGCTACTGCCAGTCGGGCCAGGTGATGGCCGCCGTGGCGCTGTTGGCGGAAACGCCCAAGCCCACGGACGACGACATCGACGCGGCGATGGACGGCAACCTCTGCCGTTGCGCCACCTATCACCGCATCCGGGCCGGCATCCACGAAGCCGCCCGCCGGCTGGAGGCGTAAACCATGCTGCCCAAGATCATTGACCACCTTGCCCCGGCCGCTTCGGTGAAAACCAGCCGCCGCGCCTTCCTGGTGGCCTCGGCCGCCGCCGCGGGGGCTTTCGTCATCGGCTTCGGCGCGGCACCCGCGCGGGCCGCCACGGGTGCGGCCGTGTCCGCCGCGCCGGCACCCTTCGATGCCTACCTGAAGATCGATGCCGACGGCACGGTCACCATCCTGTCGTCCCAGTTCGACATGGGGCAGGGCTCCTATCACGGGCTCGCCACCCTGGTGAACGAGGAACTGGGGGCGGCCTGGGACCAGATCACCGTCGAGGGTGCGACCGGCGACCTCAGTCTCTATGGCAACATCGTCTGGGGCGGCGCCGTGCAGGGCACCGGGGGCTCGTCCTCCATCACCACCTCGTTCGACCGTTACCGCAAGGCCGGGGCCGCCGCGCGCATGATGTTGGTCGACGCCGCCGCCAAGGATTGGGGCGTGCCTGCCGCCGAAGTCGCCGTCAAGGACGGGCGTCTGACCCACGGGTCCGGCAAGTCGGCCGGGTTCGGCGAGATGGCGGCCAAGGCCGCCCTGCTGCAGGTGCCCCAGGACGTGCCCCTGAAAGGCCGTAACGATTGGACCCTGATCGGCAACGGCGACCTGCGCCGCTACGACAGCAAGGCCAAGACCGACGGCACCCATCCCTTCACCATCGACGTGGTGTTGCCGGGCATGCTGACCGCCGTGATGATCCATCCGCCCAGGTTCGGCGCCGTGGTGAAATCGTTCGATGCCGCCAAAGCCAAGGCCATGAAGGGCGTGGTCGACGTGGTGGCGACGCCGCGCGGCGTTGCCGTGGTCGGCGAACACATGTGGGCGGCGCTGGCCGCCCGCGACGCGGTCGCCGTGACCTGGGACGAAGCCAAGGCCGAAACCCGGGGCTCGGCCGCGATCCTGGCTGAGTATGAGAAACGCGCCGCGGATAAGCCGCAGGCCACCGCCCGCAGCGATGGTGACGCCGCCACGGCCATGGCGGGGGCGGCCAAGACGGTTGAGGCCACTTTCCGCTTTCCCTATCTCGCCCATGCGGCGATGGAGCCGCTTAACGCCGTGGCGCGCATGAATGCGAACGGCACTCTGGAGCTTTGGGCCGGGCATCAACTGCCGGGCCTGTACCAGGGCATCGCGGCGGGCATTGCCGGGATCAAGCCGGAACAGGTCGTTCTGCACATCATGAAGACCGGTGGCGGTTTCGGCCGCCGGGGTACGCCCGACGGCGACATCGTGGCCGAGGCCGTAATGGTCGCCAAGGCCATCGGCTACAAGGCCCCGGTCAAGGTGCAATGGACCCGCGAGAACGACATGCGGGGCGGGCGCTACCGCCCGGCCTATGTCCATCGTTTGAAGGCGGGCATCGACGCCGCCGGCAAGCTGGTCGCCTGGGACCATCACATCGTCGGCCAGTCGATCGTCGCCGGCACGCCGTTCCAGGGGTTGATCCAGAACGGCATTGATCAGACCTCGGTCGAGGGGGCGTCCAACCTGCCCTATGCCGTGCCCAACCTGCGTGTCGGCCTGACCACGACGGAGGCCGGCGTGCCGCCCTTGTGGTGGCGGGCCGTCGGCTCGACCCATACGGCCTATGCGACGGAGGTCTTCCTCGACCAGGCCGCGGCGGCGGCGGGGGCCGATCCGTTGGCCTTCCGCCTGGCCATGCTGGCGCATCATCCGCGCCACGCGGCGGTGCTCAAGCTGGCGGCGGAGAAGGCTGGATGGGGCAAGACGCTGCCCCAGGGCCGTTTCATGGGCTTGGCCGTGCACGAAAGCTTCCACACCTACGTCGCCCATGTTGCCGAGATTTCGGTCAAGGGTGGCGAGGTCAAGGTGCACAGGGTCGTCGCCGCGGTCGATTGCGGCACCGTCGTCAACCCGGACGTGGTCAAGGCGCAGATCGAGGGCGGCACCGGCTTCGGCCTGGGCGCCATGCTGGCCGAGGAACTGACCCTGGCTGCCGACGGCACGGTGGAGCAGGGCAACTACGACAGCTATACGCCGTTGCGCCTTTCGGCCATGCCCAAGGTCGAGGTGCACATCGTTGCGTCGGATGCGCCGCCGACCGGCGTGGGTGAGCCCGGCGTGCCGTCCATCGGCCCGGCCGTGGCCAACGCCGTCGCCCGTGCCACCGGAAAATGGATTACGACCCTGCCGCTTACCCGAGGCATGCAGTCGTAGAACCGGAGACCGCCCGCCCAAGGGCGGGCGGTCTTCTTCCGGCAGGCATTAAATGGAAAACGTCAGGACGCGCACTTGATGCATTGCGCCGCCTGGGGCACGGCTTCAAGCCGTGCCGGGGGAATGGCCTCGCCACAGGTGACGCAGTCGCCATAGGTGCCGTCGGCGATCCGCTCAAGGGCGGTTTCGATCTGTGCGATTTCGGTCAGCGCCGCGTTGCCCAGGTCTTCCAGCACCTCGTCGCCCTCGTTTTCCGTGGCGCGTTCTTCGAAATCCTGGCTGTCCGGTTCACGCAACGTCTGGTCGATGTCCGCGATCTCCTCTTTCAACACCGCGAGGCGCTTTTCCAGGACCGGTTTCATCTTTTCCCCAAGATTCATGGACATTCCCTTTCGGTTTGGACGCGGGCCATCGGCAGCGTCTGATCAGCAGGATAGCATAGTCGAAAACTTCGGCTTGCGCCGCCTTGAGCTAGGTCAATTATCTGGGGGCGGAAGGGCGGCGGCGCAACCGGTAGCCGTTTTGCAGCCCTTCGGGCTTTTCTCGCCCCGCGGAATGCTCTAGGAAACCGGCCATGGAACGGTTCATGGATTTCACCTTCGTCGCGGCCCAGCGTCTGACCGGCGTGGGCGCCGATCATCCGGCGGCGGCCCTGCACGGGCATACCTTCAACGGTACCCTGCGGCTGCACGGCACGCCTGATACGGCGACGGGCTGGGTGATCGACCCGGCGGACCTGAAGCGGGAAATCGACGCCGTGTTGGCCGATATCGATCACCAATACCTGAACGAGCTGCCTGGTTTGGAAAACCCCTCGACGGAACGCCTCTGCGGCTACCTACGTGACTGTCTGGCCCAGCGCTTGTCCGCCGCCGGCACCGTCGCGGTCGAGCTTTGGGAAAATCCGGCCGTCGGCTGCATCACGGAAGGACACCCCGCATGACCGCTGCCCCCGGCACGATGACCGTCTACCACGGCTTTTCCTTTGAAAGTGCCCGCCGCCTGCCGCGCCTGCCGGCGAGCCACATGTGCTCCCGCCTGCACGGCAATACCTTCCTGCTGCGTGTCGCCGTGACCGGCCCGGTCCGCGAATCGGAAGGCTGGGTCATCGATTTCGCCGAGGTCGCGGCCCGGGTCGAGCCCGTTCTGGCGGAAATCGACCATCATTATCTGAACGAGGTTCCGGGCCTGGAAAACCCCACGACGGAAAACATCGCGGTCTGGCTATGGGATCGAATTGCGACTCATCTTCAAGGACTTAGCGAAATCGAGATCCGCGAAAACGCCACCACCGGCTGTGTCTATCGGGGCGCCTGACGCCGGCCGCCGCCGCCATCATGCCGCCGTACCACGGCTTTCTCTTGCCCGATTCTTCCCGTTATTACAAAATCTTGGCCAGTGGTCCCGCTTCCGCGCAACATATCGGGGAATACCCCAAATGTGCGGGCGAAGGCCAATGCGGCAACGAGGAGACGTCCCATGGAATTCCTGATCCTGCAGTCCAAGAAGGACCCGGATTTCTTCATCATCACCGACGCGCGGAACCTGGACCGCGCGGTGCAGGAATACCGGGACAATCAACCCGGCGACGAATTGTCCGCGATTCCCGAAGGGGCCGGCGGTCCGATCCTGTCATCGATCCCCAACCTGTCCGTGGTCAAAAGCTTCATCGACCTGATCGGCTACTTCGGCCATGCGGTCGAAGTGCCCATGGAATGGCCGACCCCGGTCAAACGGGACGACGCGGCGGCGGGCTAGACAGCCGGAAGCCGGGGGACGGTCTGGGCCCTTCCCCGCATTCAAGTCAGCGTATTTTGGAACTTTAAGGGCGGGCCTAGCCGCGCCCGCGATAGCCCGCCACGCCCTGATCCGGAATCCACAGGTCCTTGGGCGGCTCACCTGTCTGGTGGAACACGTCGATGGGGATGCCGCCGCGCGGATACCAATAGCCGCCGATGCGCAGCCATTTGGGCGCCGCCGCCTTCTTGATCTTGGCGGCGATATCCAGGGTGCATTTTTCGTGAAAGCCCGCGTGGTTGCGGAAGCTGGCGAGGTAGAGCTTCAGCGACTTGCTTTCGACGATCTTGCGCCCCGGCACGTAGTCGATGACCAGATGCGCGAAATCGGGCTGGCCGGTGACGGGGCAGAGCGACGTGAATTCCGGGCAGGTGAAGCGGATCAGGTAGGGTGTCTTGGGGTGCGGGTTGCCAGCGCATTCCAGGGTCGCCGCGTCCGGGCTGTCGGGGATCGTCGAGGCCGCGCCCAGTTGGGTCAGTTTGGTTTCCGTCGTCTTCGCCATGGCTAATCGCCCTCAATCGCGGGGATGTCGCCCGCCGCTTCGCCGTCTTCGAACGCCTTCTTGAACGCTGCGAAGGTTCCGCTTTCGATGGCTTGGCGCATGCCCGCCATCAATTCCTGATAGTAGTGCAGATTATGCCAAGTCAGCAGCGTCAGCCCCAGGATTTCCTTGGCCTGGGCCAGATGGTGGATATAGGCCCGGGAATAGTTTGTGCAGGCATAACATGAACAATCCGGGTCGAGGGGCCGGGGGTCGTCCTTGTGCCGGGCGTTGCGGATGTTCACCTGGCCGCGCCGTGTGAAGGCCTGGTCCGTGCGGCCGGACCGCGTCGGCAGCACGCAGTCGAACATGTCGACGCCGCGTTCGACCGCCCCCACCAAGTCCGACGGCTTGCCCACGCCCATCAGGTAGCGGGGCTTGTCTTCCGGCAGGTGCGGGGTGGTGACGTCCAGGGTCTGGAACATCAGGTCCTGGCCCTCGCCCACGGCGAGGCCGCCGATGGCGTAGCCGTCAAACCCGATATCGACCAGCGCCTTGGCCGATTCCGCGCGCAGGTTGGGGAACACCCCGCCCTGGACGATGCCGAACAGGCCATAGCCGGGGCGCTGTTCGAAGGCATCGCGGCAGCGCTGGGCCCAGCGCATGGACAACTCCATGGACACCCGTGCCTCGGCCTCATCCACGCCGAAGGGTGTGCATTCGTCGAGCACCATGGTGATGTCTGCATCCAGATCGTTCTGGATCGCCATGGCGCTTTCGGGGGTCAATTCATGCTTCGCCCCGTCGATGTGGGAACGGAAGGTGACGCCCTTTTCGGTCAGCTTGCGCAGGTCCTTCAACGACCACACCTGAAAGCCACCGGAATCAGTCAGGATCGGTCCGGGCCAGTTCATGAATTCGTGCAGGCCGCCCAGGCGTTTGATGCGCTCGGAGCCCGGGCGCAGCATCAGGTGATAGGTGTTGCCCAGCACGCATTGTGCGCCCGTTTCGGCCACGGCCTCGGGCGTCATGGCCTTCACGGTCGCGGCCGTGCCGACAGGCATGAAGGCCGGGGTTTCCAGCGGGCCATGGGCGGTGTCCAGCCGGCCGCGGCGGGCCCGGCCATCCGTGGCGCTGACGGTGAAATGCATCTGTTTGTTCATGGCGCGGACTATGATGGGACCGCCGTCCACAGGCAAGCGCCCATCCGCCTCTTTTTGTCAGGGCGGATGGGCGTGCCGTGGGCCCCTCAAGAATGCGGGTCAGGCGGCGCGCAGGTCCTGCAGCATGGTGTCGATGGCCTGTTTCAGGCTGTTGGCCTGGTTTGACAGGTTGGCTGCGGCGGTTGAAACCTCGCCGGCGGCGCTGCCGGTGTCCTCGGACGCGCTGCGCACGGCGTTGATGTTGGTCTGGACCTTGTCCGTATGAACGGCGGCGTCCTGGCTGGAGCGCGCGATTTCCTGGGTCGCGGCCGACTGTTCCTCGACGGCGGCGGCGATCGCTTCGCTGACCGCGTTGATTTCGTCGATGGTCGCGGAAATGCCCTGAATCTCGCGCGCCGCGTCTTCCGACACATTCTGCATGGTGGCGATTTCCCCGGCGATTTCCTGGGTCGCCTTGGCGGTCTGATTGGCCAGATTCTTGACCTCCGACGCGACCACGGCAAAGCCCTTGCCCGCTTCGCCGGCACGGGCGGCCTCGATAGTGGCGTTGAGGGCCAGCAGGTTGGTCTGTTCGGCGATGTCGTTGATCATCTCCATGACGTTGCCGATCTTGGCGGCGGCGTCTTTCAGGCGGACCATGGTCCGATCCGTTTCGCGTGCCTTGCGGGAGGCTTCTTGCGCCACGTCATGAGCCCGGCCGACCTGGCTGGAGACCTCTGCCATGCTGGCGGTCATTTCCTCTGTGGCGCTGGCAACGGTCTGTACGTTGCCGGTTGCCTGTTCGACGGCCGTGGCGGTGTCGGCCGAACGTCCGAGCGCCTGCGCCGCCAGTCCCGACAGGTTCTTCGACACGTCCGTCATGCTGCGCGCGTGGTCGTTGACGCTTGCGACGATGGGACCGACCTGATGTTCAAAACGGCTTGCCAAATCGAGTAACAGCTTATGCTGATTTTCCTGATTGGCCTGTTCCAGACGTTCGCGTTCCTGGCTCAGGTGCTCGATTTCGGTTTTGGCTTCCTCGGCGGCGGCGACGGCTTCGGCACTTTGCCGGAACCCGGCGACCAAACGGAACGTCAGCCAGCTTAGGACGATGGTTTCCATGACGACGATGACGGCGTGCAAAACGACCCGGAAGAAGTCGGCCCCATCGGGGAAGATGGCATAAGGCAGGGTGAAATTGAGGACCAGATGGTGCACGGCGACCGTCGCGGCGGCGACCAGCACCGTCTGCCAACAGCAGAAGGCCGCGACCATCGCCAGCACGGCGAAGAAATACATGTGCACGTCGATCTGCCAGGCATGCCCCGCGAACATGTAGAGCAGCGCGCCGATGTTGACCATGGCGCCCGCGGCGATCAGAAAACGGCTTGCGGCGGCCGTCGGCCGGGTGCGCCAAGCGACCGTCGAGGCAACGGCGACAGCAGCGATAATGCCGGCCCCCGTGACGATGTCGCCCTGCGTCAGCCAGAACGCGAGACCGGCAAGCGGCAGATGCGCCCAGGCGAACAGGACGAAAAAGCGGGTTGAATTGATGCGGAGCTCGTTAAGGGCATCCATGGCCGGTTTCCTTTGAATAACGGGTCAGTTGGGGGCAGGTCGGGTCAGACAACTGCCGAGGGCAAGCGGATTGACGGTGAACAGCGCGCCGGCATCCCGAAGACGCGTCAGGGTTTCGGGCTGGTCGAGGGCGACGACGGCGATGAACGGCCAAGCGCCTTCGCGGACGAGCCGGCCGCCGGCATCGGCGATGCGGGCAAGCACCTGGGACCCGGACAACGTCGGCGGGAACACCACGCCGATCTGCGACTGGCCCGGTTGCGGGCGCAGGGTGGCGGCGGCCAGCCAAAAAAGGCAGAAACCGGCAAGCAGCGCCGCCGGCAGGAAATCGCGAAGTCGCATGGGTCCGATGGGTTCCTGCGGAATCATTGTTGCGTTATCCGTTCCGTCCGACCCCAAGAGCGGGGAAAGATAAACATAAAATTATTCGAATGTGTACCCAGACGATCGACGGACATACGTCCGTATAGGGGGCGCGGATCATGCGGCGCCGTCGTTCCGGTGCAGCAGGCAGGCGTCGCCGTAGGAATAGAAGCGGTAATTCGCGGCGACGGCATGGGCATAGGCGCTTTGCATGCGCTCCAGCCCGGCGAAGGCGGCGACCAGCATGAACAGGGTCGAGCGCGGCAGGTGGAAATTGGTCAGCATCAGGTCCACGGCGCGGAATTTGTATCCCGGGGTGATGAAGATGTCCGTGTCGCCCTTGAAGGGATGGATCTGGCCCTCGGCGTCCGCCGCCGTCTCCAACAGGCGCATGGCGGTCGAGCCGCAGGCCACCACGCGCCCGCCCGCGTCCCGGGCCTGATTGATGAAATCGGCGGCTTGCCGGCTGACCTCGCCCCATTCCGCATGCATGACGTGGTGGCGGGTGTCGTCCTCGCGCACGGGCAGGAAGGTGCCGGCGCCGACATGCAGGGTCAGGCTGATGCGCTCGACCCCGCGCGCATCGAGCGCGGCCAGCAGGTCCGGTGTGAAATGCAGGGATGCCGTTGGGGCGGCGACGGCGCCGTCGCGGGCGGCGAACAGGGTCTGGTAATCGTCCCGGTCCGCGTCGTCGCCCGCTGCTTCCCGCTTGATATAAGGCGGCAGGGGCATGACGCCGAACTGTTCCAGGGCGTCCTTCAAATCCGGCCCGGCCTTGTTGAAGCGCAGGATCACTTCGCCCATGTCGCCCTTCGACACCACGTCGGCGGAAAAGCCGGGGGCGAACACGATATGGTCGCGCGGGCTGAGCTTGCGCGCCGGGCGGGCGAAGGCCCGCCACAGGCCGTCGTCGTCCCATTTGTGCAGGGTGACCTCGACCTTGGGGCCACCCTCGGGCGGGCCGGGGCGGGACGCATCGCCGCGCCGCCCGGTCAGGCGCGCCGGGATCACCCGCGTGTCGTTGACCACCAGCACGTCGCCCGGGTTCAACAGCGACGGCAGGTCGCGAACCCCCCGGTCATGCAGGGCCGTGGGCGTGACCTCCAACAGGCGCGCCGCATCGCGCGGGTTCGCCGGTTTCTGGGCGATCCGTTCCGGCGGCAGGTCGAAATCGAACAGGTCGGTTTTCATGGGGGCGAAACTTAAGACAATGCGTGCGGATTGTCAGGAGATTCCTGGCGGGCTAACGTTGATCTTCATCGGGTCCTGGGGGGACCGTTCGGAACAAGGGGTTTTCCATGGTCAGACTGATTCTTGCGATTTTGATTCCGTGGTTCGTGTTCTTCACGATCGGCCGCCCGATCCAGGGCATCATCTGCTTGATCCTGCAACTGTCATTGATCGGCTGGATTCCGGCAGCAATCTGGGCCGTTTGGGCGCTCAACAACTACAACACGGATAAGAAGATCGCCCAGGCCGGCATGGGCGGCATGCCGGGCGACGGCGACAGTTGACCCGTTCTTCCTGGTGATTAAGGCCGGGGGCCGAAAATGTCCCCGCGCCGCAAGCGCGCCATATGCGCGTTCGCCGCCCCGGCGAAGCGGTTCAGGACCATGCGCAGGACACGGCTGACGATCACGAAGGCGACGGGCGGCCAGACGTAGGGCTCCCACCATTCGATGACGTGGGGCGTGCCCCCGAACAGAGCGATCTCGTCGCGCACGGACAGGATGCCGTAGAGGCCCGCTGCCGCCGCCGCCGCCACGGTCCAGGCCACGTAGCGCCCGTATCGCATCACCTGGCGCATCAGGAACCACATGGCGGCGCTCTCCTTTGCGGCGTTCTGCCTAGACGTCCTTCAGTTGGACCGGCTGGCCGCTCGCGGCCCCCCGGATGACGGCTTCCAGCACCGCCGTGCCGTGTACGGCTTCGGCCGGGGGCAGGGGATAGGCGGCCTTGCCGGTGCAGGCATCGGCGAAGGCTTCCAGTTCCGCCCGCTCCATGTCGAAGGGGCCGTATTCGGTCATCTGTTCCTTGCCCGGCGTGCCGTCGGCCGCGACCTTGCAGACGAACAGGCGGTCGTAGCTGTGCATTTCCGCCCAGCCGCCGGTGCCGAAAACCTGAATGCGCCAGATCGGCGCCGTCGCCGTCAAGGTGCCCAGGTAGCCCGTGGCGCCCGAGGCGAAGCGCAGCATCACCGAGGTCGTGTCGTCGGTGGGAATTTTCAGGAACTGACGGTCCGACCGCGCGGTGACCTCGTCGACCGAGCCCATCAGATAGATCATGGCATCGACGACGTGGATACCCATGGGCGTCATGCCGCCGGCCGGGCTTTCATCGACCTGGGCGCGCCAACTGTCGGGCCCGTAGCGCAGGCCGCCGGAGCCGCTCAGATTACCTTCGATATGAAGAATCTGACCAAGCTCGCCGCTGGTGATCATGTCCTTGATCTTCAACGTGATCGGATGGAAACGCCGGTTGTGGCCAAGCGCCAGAACCACACCCGCGGCCTCGGCCGCGTCGGCGGCGGCCTGGGCGCTGGCGCGGTCCAGGGTGAAGGGCTTTTCGATGAAGATCTGCTTTCCGTCGGCGGCGGCGGCGATCACCTGGTCCGCGTGCTGGCTGTGCGGGGTCGCCAGGATCACCGCGTCCAGGTCCAGGTCGTTCAACAGATCGGCCAGGCCGTCGCGCAGGTCGATGCCCTTCTCGGCGCAGAACGCCTCGGCCCGGGCCTTGCGGCCCGTGCAGCCGGCGGTGATGGTGATTTTGTCGCTTTTGCCGTGAACGGAATTGACGAGAGTCTGGCCCCAACGGCCCAGTCCGGCGATGCCTGCTTTGATCATGGTGACGGTTTCCTTCCCCAAGGATTGTATGCAATTGGCCCCATATCGGGGCGACGACCATATTGCCAGACCTCGACCCGCGTCTATAGTGAAGCCATGGCGACGACCCCCGACCTCAGCGATCAAGTGACACCGGCCGGTCCTCGGGAAGTCGACAACTTCCGGGGCATGCTGTTCATGATGATGGGGGCGGGTCTGATTGCCTGCCTGCACGCGCTGGTCCGCGACATCACGCAGGAACTGCATCCCTTCGAAGTCGCCTTCTTCCGCAACGTGGTCGTGCTGATTGCCCTGACGCCGTTGTTGCTGCGCCAGGACCGGCACGCATGGAAAAGCAAGCGGCCGGACCTGCAACTGGTGCGCGGCGTGGTCGGCCTGGGCGCCATGCTGACTTGGTTCTATACCCTGTCGTTGGTGCCTGTCGGCGACGCCACGGCGCTCAGCTTCACGGTCGTGTTGTTCACGTCCTTGGGCGCGGTGATCATGCTGCGGGAAAAGATGGGCATGCGCCGTTGGGGGGCGCTGGTCGTCGGCTTCGTCGGCATGGCGATCATCATTCGCCCCGGGTTCCAGGAAATCAGCGAGGGGTATTTGTGGGCCCTGGGGTCGACGGTGCTATGGGCCTGGGCGCTGCTGCTGGTGAAAATCCTGTCGCGCTACGATTCGCCGGTCACCATCGTGTTCTATTCCTCGGTCTATTTCACGCCATCGACGCTGATCCTGGCGCTGTTCGTTTGGGAATGGCCGACCTGGGCCCAGTTCGGCCAATTGATCGCCATCGGGCTCATCGCGGCGCTGGCCCATCTCGCCATGGCCAAGGCCATGCAACTGGGCGAGGCCACGGCCGTGCTGCCCGCCGATTTCACGCGGCTGCTGTGGGCGGCGGGGCTTGGTTATGTGATGTTCGGCGAATTCCCCGACCTATGGACCTGGATCGGCGGCACGGTGGTGTTCTGTTCGACCCTCTACATCACCTATCGGGAATCCCGGGCGAAGGGGCCGGCCGAAGGGGTTACGCTGAAGACCACCGAGGGCTAATGCCCTAAGCTAGGCAGGCCAAGCCGGAGGATGAGTCCCGAGGGGGGCCGCCGGCAGGTCCCAGCGCGGCGGCGTTTCCGATAATTGAACGACCGGTTTCAGGTGTTCCATGGGCCCCCAAGCCGTGTCATGGATTTCCATCAGATCCTTGACGTCATCGTAGCCGGGCTCCGCCAGTTCCTTGACGCCGTCGCCGCCGACCCGGCCCAGGCCGTCGATCCAATGGCCGCTTTGCGCCAGGGACAGGCGGACCAGCCAGCTGCCGCCGATGGTGGCGCGGCGGCGCAGGGCCTCCATGGCGCCGAAGGCGGCCAAGTATCCGGAGACATAGTCGAGCGCCTGGGCCGGCAGATGGCGGGGCGTGTCGATGCCGCCATGTTCGGCCGCGATGCCCATGGCGCATTGGGCCAGGGAATCGAAGCCCCGGCGGTGGGCCCAGGGGCCTTCGTGCCCCCAGGCGCTGAGGCTGACGAAGACGACCCCCGGACGCAGTTCGGCCAGGCGCTCCGGTGCCAGCCCCCGCCCGGCCAGGGTGCCCGGGCGGTGGCCCTGGGTGACCACGTCGGCCTGTTTGATGAGGGCGTCGAGGGTATCCGGCGCACCCGGATCGCGCAGATCCAGATTGGCGGCCAGCTTGCCGTGGCCGGTGTCGCGCAGCAGGCTGTCGTCGTCCGGGCGGTCGGGCCGCCCGATGCGCATGACCTGTGCACCGTGCTCCGCCAGGGTGCGCCCGCAGACCGGCCCGGCGATGACGCGCACCAACTCCAGGGCACGGATGCCGGACAGCGGCCGGTCGCCCTTCGGCAGGGGTTCCACCGGCGCGTCGCCGATTTTTTCGATGCTTATCACCGGCAGGTCCGCGACCGCCTTGCCCTGGGGATGGGCCGCCCATTCGTCCTTGCTGCGGACCATGAAGGCGCAGAGATTTCGTTCCGCCACGGCGGCCTCGAAAGCGATGGCGTTCCAGGTGCCAAGCGCCGCGGTGACGGCCCCCCGGTCGGATGCGCAGCCCAGAATGTCGAGAATCCCCTCGGCCAGCCATGGGTAGTTGCAGTGGAGCTGGACCCAGCGTCCGTCGGCGCAGCGGTACAGACCTGAGATGTCCGCCCAGGCGGCCCCGAAACCGGCCGTTCCCACGCGGACATGACGGTTGGAGCGCATGGCCAGGGCCGCCGCGCGGAGGTCCACGGCGATGTCCTGCGTCCGCCCGGTCTTCAGGCGCCACAGGGCGTCGGCGGCCAGCCCGACCGCGCCCAGCACCGCCGCGCCGGCGGTGGCCACGCGGAAAGTTGTGGGTAACTGGGGGTCCGCGCCGGTGAAGGCGGGAGTGTCGGAAGTCCGCCCTTCCCAGCCCACGGCGTCTAGAATTTCGGTCAATGCTTGCTGGGATGAAGACGGCGTTGGCATCGTTTCGAACATGCTTTTGGACTCATTAAGTATGCACATTTGGGTACTTATACATCCTTGCATTCATGCGGCCTATGCTTTGAAATGCGCACAGCCTCTCATGACAGGGACGGCCAGGATTGCCGGCCAGAAGTTACAAAGGCGTAAGCCAAGGGCGGCAGGGAATTGAACCAAGGGAGGACGAATATGTTTCGTCAAATTTTGAAGGGCCTGCCGATCGCGGCGGTTGCACTGGGCATCAGCACGGGTGCAGCACTGGCGGGTAAGGCCAACGACACGCTAACATGGGTGACCGACCGCGAATCTCCTGTCGTCGATCCCTATTTCAACCGTACCCGTGAATTGGTCATCATCGGCAACACGGCCTGGGACGGCTTGCTGTTCCGGGACCTCAAGAGCGGCAAGTTCGTGCCGCTTCTGGCCAAGTCCTACAAATGGGTCGATAACGTGACCCTGGATTTCGAGCTGCGTGAAAACGTCAAGTTCCACGACGGGTCCAGCTTTGGTCCGGAAGACGTGATCTACACGGTGGATTTCACCACCAACAAGGATAACGGCGTCGTCACGCTGAAGAACACCAGCTGGATGAAATCGGCCGAGAAAACCGGCCCGAACAGCGTCCGCATTCACCTGCACAAGCCGTTTCCGGCGGCCCTGGCGTATCTCGCGCAGGCTGTCCCCATCCTGAACGCCGGCCATTACGACAAGGCGCCGATGACCCAGGACGGCAAAAAGGACTTCGGCGCGGTCAAGCCGAACGGCACAGGTCCCTACAAGATCACCGAGATCGTGCCGGGCGAGAAGATCGTCATGGTCCGCAACGACGACTATTTCGACGGCAGCCCAAAGGGCAAGCCGGCGATCAAGAATCTGGTCTATCGCACGATCAAGGAAATGAACACGCAGATGGCCGAACTGTTGACCGGCGGCGTGGACTGGATCTGGGACGTGCCGAAGGATCAGGCTGAAAAGCTCAGCGCGTCCGGGCAGGTGGATATCGTCAACGCCAAGACGATGCGCATCAGCTATCTGGCGTTCGATGTCGACGGCTCGTCCGACGTTAAGGCGTTCAAGGACCTGCGTGTGCGTCAGGCCATCGCGCATGCGATCAACCGCGAGTCCATCGTCAAGAACCTGGTCGGCGAAGCGGCGGCGGTGATCAATACGCCCTGCCACCCCGATCAGGTCGCCTGCGCGCAGGACGTGTCCGGCTATGAATACGACCCCGCCAAGGCCAAGAAGCTTCTGGCCGAAGCCGGTTATCCCGATGGGTTCGAGTTCGACATCTACGCCTATCGTCAGCGTGAATTCACCGAAGCCGTGATTTCCGATCTGGCCAAGATCGGCGTCAAGGCGAAGCTGAACTTCATGCAGTACCGCAAGCTGCGCGGTCTGGCGCAGAACGGCGTGACCCCGGTCCATCACATGACCTGGGGCTCCTACTCGATCCCGGATGCATCGGCCTGCGCCGGGGTGTTCTTCTCGGGCGGCAAGGACGATCCGGCCAACGATCCGAAGGTCAATGAGCTGATCAACAAGGCCGGCAACCTGACCGATCAAGGCGAGCGTGAAAAGCTCTATGGCGAGGCGTTCAACATGATCTCCAAGAACGTCTATTGGCTTCCCATGTTCACCTACGCCAAGAATTACGCCTACAACAAGGATCTCTCCATCGAAACGACGTCGGACGAGATTCCGCGCTTCTACACCGCGAAGTGGAAGTAATTTTCGTCTGAACGGCGATATCGCCCGGCGGTCCCGTAAGGGCCGCCGGGTCGCCGTTCGAATTCCAGGGGGGCGGTACGGATGGGCGAAGCATGCTGAAATATATTCTGAAGCGGTTGGGGGTTGCCTTCATGGTGGCGCTGACCGTTTCGGTTATCACGTTTTCATTGATCTATGTTTCCGGCGATCCTGCCGTGGCGCTGGCCGGCGAGGCGGCGTCGAATGACGAAATCGAACACATCCGCAAATCCTACGGATACGACCGTCCGATTCCCGTGCAATACATGGATTGGCTCGGTCGGGCCCTGCAGGGCGACTTGGGCCGGTCCCACTATCTGAAAGAAGACATCTCCGACGTCATTCTTACCCGGCTGCCCAACACGCTGATCCTGGCCGGTTGCGCCATCGCCTTTGCGCTGATTCTGTCGATCCCCTTGGGCGTGGCGGCGGCGATCCGCCCGAATTCGCTGATCGATCGCTTCGCCCTGACGCTTGCCGTGGTCGGCCAGGCGCTGCCGTCGTTCTGGTTTGCGCTGATCATGATGTTCTTCCTGGGCATTCAGATGCGCTGGCTGCCGATCTCGCGGGTCGAGACTTGGCAAGGCTTTGTCATGCCGGCCATCGCGCTGGGCTATTACGTGACGCCGGGCGTCATGCGTCTGACCCGCGCCGGGATGCTCGAGGTTCTGCAGTCGGATTACATCCGCACGGCCAAGGCCAAGGGGCTGCGTCCCATGGTGGTCCTGTTCAAGCATGCGCTCCGCAACGCCATCATTCCGGTGGTGTCGCTGGCCGCCGTTCAGTTCGGCTTCATGCTCGGCGGCTCGATCGTCATCGAAAGCATCTTTGCCATCAACGGGCTCGGCTTCCTGGCCTGGGAGACCATCCAGCGCGGCGATCTGCCCATGATGCAGGCGATCGTGCTGGTTCTGTCGCTGTTCTACATCGTCATCACCTTCCTGGCTGACATGTTGAACGCCTTCCTCGACCCCCGGATCAGGGTGACCTGACATGGCCCGTCAAGATTCCCAATCAATCGCCCGCTCGGGTGCCGTGCCGTCTGCCGCGCCCGCCGCCGAGAAAATTCTGGAACCGTCGCCCGCGTCGCAGATGCGCCGACGCATCTTCGGCCACTATGGGATCATGATCGGCGGCACGGTCCTGGCCGCCATCTTCCTGATCGCGATCTTCGCGCCGCTGCTGACGCCGTTCGATCCGATCCTCGACCAGGATCTGGCGCAGAAGCTGAAACCGCCGTTCTGGCACGACAGCCCGAAATACGATCCGGCCCATCCGCTGGGCACGGACCTGCAGGGCCGCGATTACCTGACGCGGCTGGTTCACGGGGCCCAAATTTCGCTGCTGATCGGGTTTTCGGCGATGCTGATTTCCGGGGTCATCGGCACGGCCCTGGGCGTCGCCGCCGGCTATTTCGGCGGGCGGGTCGACATGGTCGTCAACTTCATCATCACGACGCGGCTTTCCATGCCCGTGGTGCTGGTGGCGCTGGCCGTGGTGTCGTTGATCGGATCAAGCTTGTGGATCGTGATCTGGGTGTTGGGTCTTCTCATATGGGACCGTTTCGCCGTCGTGATGCGAAGCACGACCATGCAGGTGCGCAACCTGGATTACGTGGCGGCGGCCCAGGCCTGCGGCTGTTCCACCCTGCGCATCATCATGACGGAAATCATGCCCAATGTGGTCAACCACCTGATCGTGGTGGCGACTCTGGAAATGGCCCATGCCATTCTGCTCGAGGCGGCGTTGTCGTTCCTCGGGCTCGGCGTGCAGCCGCCGGCCCCCAGCTGGGGCCTGATGATTTCCGAGGCCAAGGGCATGATGTTCTTCGACCCCTGGCTGATCGGTGTGCCGGGGGCGGCGCTGTTTGCGCTGATCCTCGCCATCAATCTTCTGGGTGACGGCGTGCGCGACGTGACCGCACCCGAAAACCGGAATTAGGAAGAGGACGAAGAACGGCATGAGCGATCTGATCCTCGAAGTCCGCGACCTGGTCGTCGACATTCCCGTCGCCACCGGGATGCTGCATCCGGTGCAATCCATCAGCTTCGACGTGACGCGGGGCGAAACACTGTGCATCGTCGGTGAATCGGGCTGCGGCAAGTCGCTGACCTCGCTTGCCGTCATGGACCTGCTGCCCAGCACGGCGCGCCGCACGGCGTCGGTGCTCAAGCTCGACGACGAGGACCTGCAGTCGGCCGGCGAAAGGCGCATGACCGATATCCGCGGCAACAAGATGGCCATGATCTTTCAAGAACCCATGACCTCCCTGAACCCGGCCTATACCATCGGTAACCAGTTGGAAGAGGCGCTTCTGCGCCACAAGCAGGTCAGCGGCGCCGAAGCCCGCGAGCGTGCGATCTACCTTTTGGAAAAGGTCGGCATCACGGCAGCGGCAAGCCGCCTGACCCAGTATCCTCATCAGTTGTCCGGCGGCCTGCGCCAGCGGGTGATGATCGCCATGGCGCTGATGTGCGGGCCGGACCTGATCATCGCGGACGAGCCGACGACGGCGCTGGACGTGACCATCCAGGCGCAGATCCTCCACCTGCTGGCGGACCTGCAAAAAGAATTCAACATGGGCATGATCCTGATCACCCATGACCTGGGCGTGGTCGCCCGCGTCGCCGACCGGGTGGCGGTCATGTACGCGGGCCAGATCGTCGAAACGGGCACCGCCAAGCAGGTGTTCGAAAACCCGACCCACCCCTACACCCAGGGGCTGCTGGAATGCATCCCGATCCCGGGCAAGACCGAACGGGGCGCCCCCCTCGGCTCCATCCCCGGCATCGTGCCGTCCCTGGTGGGGGAGTTGCCGGGCTGCCATTTCGCGGACCGCTGCCCCCATGTGATGGACGCCTGCCGCAGCGGGCAGATCGATCTGCATCCCTCGTTCGAGGACGGGCACATATTCCGCTGTCTGCTGACGCCGGACCAGAGTGCCGCCAACCTGAAGAAGGGGGCTGCCTGACATGGCCGACCAGGAAGACATCGTTCTCGAAGCCCGCGACGTCACCCGCACGTTCATGATCTCGGCCGGCTTCATGAAGGGCAAGAAGCCGCTCCATGCCGTCAACGGCATCAACCTCAAGGTCGCACGCGGCGAGGTGCTGGGCCTGGTCGGGGAATCGGGCTGCGGTAAATCGACCCTGGCCAAGATGCTGCTGGGCCTGTTGGCGCCGACCGCGGGCACGCTCTATGTCGGCGGCACGCCGACCAGCGAGATGGAACGCCTGGACATGGCACGCAAGGTCCAGCCCGTGTTTCAGGACCCTTACTCATCGCTCAACCCGCGCAAGACCATCGGCGACATCATCAGCCTGCCCGTGCGCGTGCAGGGCGGGGCGGCGGCCGTCGATGGCAAGGACTTGCGCATCCGGGTCGAGGAAATCATGGAACTGGTCGGCCTGCCGCGCCGGCTCTATCGCAATTTCCCGAACCAGTTGTCGGGCGGCCAGCGCCAGCGCGTGGCGGTGGCACGGGCGTTGATCAATCGGCCCGAAGTCGTGATCTGCGACGAGCCGACCTCGGCGCTTGATGTCTCCGTGCAGTCGCAGATTCTCAACCTGTTACAGGACCTGCGGTCGGAGCTGAACCTGACCTATATCGTCATCAGCCATAACCTGGCCGTGGTCGAACACATGGCGACCCGCGTCGCGGTCATGTACCTGGGCCGCCTGGTCGAGGTCGCGGACACGGATCAGCTGTTCGACAATCCGCAGCACCCCTATACCAAGGCATTGCTGCAGTCGGTGCTGACGCCGGATCCCAACCTGGACGTGCCCGACTCGGGCCTGGGTGTGGCCTATCCCAACCCGGTCGATCCGCCGTCCGGCTGCACCTTCCATCCGCGCTGCGTCGACTGCATGGACCATTGCTCCGTCGTCGCGCCGCGCACCATTGCGACCAAGACCGGTCTCGTCGAATGCCATCTGTACGACGAGAACCAGGGGAGAGGGCGCCAAGCGTCGTAAGACCGCCCGGGCAAAACCATGACCCGCCAACACGCCATCGACGCCGCCCTTGCTCATTTCGACGACCCGGAAGGTTTTTTCGAGGACCTGAAGGCGCGCATTGCCGTGCCGACGGAAAGTCAGAACGCGGCCCGCCTGCCCGACTGCTACGCCTATCTGGAAGAAGAGATGCGCGACGCCTTCGAGGCCCTGGGCTACGCCTGCCACGTCTATGACAATCCTTATGACGGCTGCGGCCCGGTCCTGTTGGCGACGCGGTGGGAGGGCGACGGCCTGCCCACGGTCCTGGGATACGGCCATGGCGATACGGTGCTGGGTCAGGAAGGCCAGTGGAAGGACAACCTGGACCCCTGGCGCCTGACCAAGGTCGGTGACAAGGTCTATGGCCGCGGCACCGCCGACAACAAGGCCCAGCATTCGACCCATATCGCGGCCTTGCGGGCTGTGCTGGACGCGCGGGGAAGCCTCGGCTTTAACCACAAGTTCATCATCGAGACCGGGGAAGAAAACGGCTCCAAGGGCCTGAAGGACCTGGTCGCGCGGGAAAAAGACGCCTTCGCCGCCGATGTCTATTTCGCCTCCGACGGGCCGCGCTTCGACGTCGCCAAGCCGAACCTGACGCTGGGCAACCGGGGGGCCTTCAATTTCGATCTGGTCGTGGACCTGCGCGACGGCGGACATCATTCCGGCAACTGGGGCGGGCTTTTGGCCAATCCGGGGATCATCCTGGCCTCGGCTCTGGCGACCGTCATCGACGTGAACGGCCGCATCCTGGCGCCGGCCCTGCTGCCGCCGCCGATCAGCAACAGCGTGCGCGCGCTTCTGGCCGATGTGACGCGCGAAACGTCCAAGGGCGGGCCCGCCATCGACGACGACTGGGGGGAGCCGGGATTGACCCGGGCAGAGAAGGTCTACGCCTGGAACACCTTTGAAATTCTGGCCATGAAGACCGGCAACCCGGACAACCCGGTGCATGCGGTGCCGCCCAAGGCCGTCGCCCATTGCCAGTTGCGCTTCGTGGTCGGCACGGACTGGCAGAACATCGTCCCGAACCTCCAGGCCCATCTGGACGACGCGGGCTTCGGCATGGTCAAGGTTCAGCCTTCGACCGGCGGCAACGCGGCCTTCTTCCATGCCGCGCGCACGGACCCGGATCACCCCTGGGCCAAATGGGTGCGCGCCGCGGTGGAACGCACGACCGGCGAAAGCTGCCGCATGGTGCCCAATTCGGGTGGGTCCATCTGCAACGACGTTTTTCAGGACGTGCTGGGCATTCCCTTCGTGTGGCTGCCGCTCAGCTACGCCGGCTGTTCCCAGCACGCTCCCAACGAACACATCCTGTGGTCGCTGACCCGCGAAGGCATGGAACTGGTGACCGGCATCTACTGGGACCTGGGCGATCCGGAAACGGCCTACAGACTTGAAAGGAATGCGGCGTGACACGCGATGCGGTGATCGAAAGCCTGGAACATTATTTCGACGACGGCGGGTTTTGGGCGGACCTGTCGCGCCGCGTCGCCATCAAATCGTGCAGCCAGGACGAACCGTTCCGGCCCGAGCTGTACCGCTACCTGACGGACGAGATGACGCCCTATTTGGCGGAGATGGGATTCGAGAGCGAGATTTTCGAAAACCCCAAGCCCGGCGGCCAGCCGATCCTGGTCGCCCGTCGGCACGAGGGCGACGATCTGCCGACCCTGATGACCTATGGCCACGGCGACGTGGTGCGCGGCTATGACGACCAATGGCGCGACGGCATCGGCCCCTGGGAAATGAAGAAAGAGGGCGACCGCTGGTACGGGCGCGGCACCGCCGACAACAAGGGCCAGCACACCATCAACCTGGCGGCGATGAAGGCCTGCATGGAGGCCCGTGGCGGCACCCTCGGCTACAACGTGGTCGCCCTGATCGAAACGGGTGAGGAGACCGGCTCGCCCGGCCTGCGCGAGTTCTGCCGCGACCATAAAGACCTGTTCAAGGCCGACGTCTTCATCGCCTCCGACGGCCCGCGTTTGAATGCGCAGCGGCCCACGGTCTATTTCGGATCGCGCGGCGTGTTCAATTTCACCATGTCGCTGGACCTGCGCGACGGCGGCCACCATTCCGGCAACTGGGGCGGGCTTTTGGCCAACCCGGGGGTGATCCTGGCCCATGCCATTTCGACCATCGTCGACGCCAAGGGCAAGATCCTGCTCGACGACCTGAAGCCGGAGCCGATCTCCAATTCCGTGCGCGACGCGCTGTCGAAACTCACGGTCGGCGGCATGGAGGGCGATCCGGAAATCGATCCCGACTGGGGAGAGCCGGGCCTGACCGCCGAGGAAAAGGTGTTCGGCTGGAACACCTTCGAAATCCTGGCCTTCAAGACCGGCAATCCGGACAATCCGGTGAACGCCGTGCCGCCCAAGGCCTTCGCCAAATGCCACATGCGTTTCGTCGCGGGCTTCGACCCGGCGGTGGTGCTGCCCGCCGTGCGCAAGCATCTGGACGCGCTGGGATACGACAAGGTCACCCTGACGCCGGACCGGGAATTCATGGCGGCGACGCGGCTGGAGCCCGATACCCCCTGGGCCAAATGGGCAATCAATTCCCTGGCCCGCACGGCGGGGGAAGAGCCGGCCGTGCTGCCGAACCTGGGCGGATCGCTGCCCAACGACTGCTTCGCCCATATCCTGGGCCTGCCGACCGTCTGGGTGCCGCATTCCTATCCCGCCTGCTCTCAGCACGCGCCCAATGAACATATTCTGGAACCCGTGTCCCGCTCGGCCCTTCGCCTCATGGGCGGGCTGTTCTGGGATCTGGGTGAACGCGACGGCCTGCCGCTACAATGACCGAGCCTTGTGATCTGTCCGCCGTCGATCTGCGCGCCCTGATCGGGGCGAAGAAGCTGTCGCCGGTGGAGCTTGTCGAAAGCTGCCTGAAACGCATCGCCGCCGTGAACGGCACGGTCAATGCCTTCGTGGCGTTGGACGAAGAGGGGGCCCTGGCCCGCGCCCGGGACCTGGAAGCCGAGATCGCCCAGGGCCGCGACCCGGGGCCGCTGGCCGGCCTGCCCGTGGGCATCAAGGACCTGGTCAACGTCAAGGGCCTGCGCACGACCTATGGCTCGCTGTTATTCAAGGACCATGTGCCCGACGCCGACGACGGCCAGATCACCCGCCTGCGCCAGGCGGGGGCCATCATCCTGGGCAAAACCAACACGCCGGAATTCGGCTCCGGCGCCAACACCACCAACCGGGTTTACGGGGCGACGACGAACCCCTTCGATCCCGCGCGCACGCCGGGCGGATCGTCCGGCGGCTCGGCGGCGGCGCTGGCGTGCTCCATGGTGCCGCTGGCACAGGGGTCGGACACGGGCGGTAGCCTGCGGGCACCGGCGACCTGGTCCGGCGTGGTCGGGTTTCGCCCGCGCCCGGGGGCGGTCGCCAACGAACGGCGGATGCTGCCGCTGACCTATTTTTCCGTTCAGGGTCCCATGGGCCGGTCGGTCGCCGATACGGCGCTGTTGTATGCCGCCCAGGCGGGCAGCGCCCATCCGGGCGATCCCATGGGCATTCCCTTTGATGCGTCCGGCTTCGCGGCCCTCAAGCCGGCGGACCTGGGCAACCTGCGCGTCGCCTTTTCCGAAGACCTGGGCACGGCCCCCGTGGATGACGGGATCAAGCGCGTGTTCCGCCAGCGCGCGGGGAAAATTCGCGATGCCTTCGCCCATGCGCGGGACGACCAGCCCGACATTGCGGGCGTGCGCGAAGCCTTCTGGGTGCTGCGCTGCGTCTATTACATGGCCTATCACAAGGACCGCGTGGAAAATCACCGCGATCTGCTGTCGCCCAACATCATCACCAATACGGAAGCGGGTTACACCATGTCCCTGGCCGATGTGGCGGCGGCGGAGGTCGCCTGGCGGCAATGGTACGACCGCTTCCAGGCCTTCATGGAAGACGTCGACCTGCTGATCCTGCCGGGCAACGCCTATCCGCCCTACCGGCTGGATACGGGGGCGCCGACCGCGATCAACGGCAAGCCCATGGAAAACTATATGGACGCGTCATTGATCCGCTCGGCCCTGACCCTGACGGGAAATCCGGTGATCGCCGTGCCCTGCGGCCTGGACGAAACGGGGGCCCCGTTCGGCTTTCAGATCGCCGGCAAACGCCATGGGGAGGCGGAATTGCTGTCCGCTGCCCTGGCCATCGAAACCATTTTGAACGCGGACGGTGAAACCGCCCGCCCGATCCCAGACCTGGAGAAATTGACATGACCAAGCCAACGACGGCGACCGAACTTTGCGACCTGACGGCGACCGAGGCCCGGCGCCTGATCGGCACCAAGGAAATTTCGCCGGTCGAGCTGGTGGAAAGCTGCATCGCCCGGATCGAGGCGGTCGATGGTGCCGTCAACTGCATGGTCACCCGGGCCTATGACCGGGCGCGTGAGGAAGCCAAGGTCGCCGAACAGATGGTCATGGACGGCGAGGAATTGGGTCTGCTGCACGGCCTGCCCATGGGCATCAAGGACCTGGAGGCCACGGAAGGCATCCGCACCACCTGGGGCTCGCTGCCGACCAAGGATACGGTACCGGAGGCCGATCAGGGCTCCGTCGCCGCCGTGCGGGCGGAGGGGGCGATTCTTCTGGGCAAGACCAACACGCCGGAATTCGGCGCCGGCGCCAATACCAAGAACCGCGTGTTCGGCGCCACGGGCAATCCGTTCAATCCGGAACTGACCTGTGCCGGATCGTCCGGCGGCTCGGCCGTGGCGCTGGCCACGGGCATGGTGCCGATCGCATCCGGCAGCGATTACGGCGGCAGCCTGCGCACGCCCGCCGGGTTCTGCGGCGTGGTCGGCTTCCGCCCGTCGCCGGGCACGGTCCCGGCGGAAGGCAAGGCCGCCGCCCTCATGCCCTGGTCGGTGCTGGGGCCCATGGCGCGCACGGTCGCCGACACGGCGCTGCTTTTGCAGGCGCAGATGGATGACGACCGACGCGATCCATTCTCGCATCTGGTCGACCCCCGCCTGTTTTCATCGGTGGACGGGCTCGACCTGGGCGCGATCCATGCCGCGATCACGCCGGACCTGGGCTGCTGCCCCGTGGACAAGGGCATCGCCGATACCTTCAAGGCGCGCACGGATCAGTTCAGGGGCGTGTTCGCCGAGGCCCAGGACCGCGCCCCCGACATGGGCGAGATCCACCGCGTGTTCGAGATTTTCCGTGGCATCACCTTCGTCGCCATGCACCAGGAACGCCTGAAGAACCACAAGGACCTTTTGGGCCCCAACGTCATCGACAACACCACCCGGGGGCTTGAGGTCACGGCGTCTGACGTCGGCTGGGCATTGGTCGAGCAGGCCAGGATCATGCGCAACTTCATCGATCTTTTCGACGAGGTCGATGTGCTGATCTGTCCCGCCGCCTCCGTCTCGCCGTTCCCCCACGAACAGCTTTACGTGGACGAAATCAACGGCGAGAAAATGCCGACCTACATGCGCTGGCTGGCGATCTCCTACGCGCCGACCATGGCCATGGCATGCTCCGCCGTGATCCCTTGCGGCGTCGATCACAAAGGCATGCCTTTCGGTCTGCAGGTCATGGCGCCGGGCGGCAAGGACGCCCTGGTGCTGGCCGTGGCCCATGCGCTGGAACAGTATTTCGCGGACAAGGCCGACCTGATGCGGCCGGTGCCGGACCTCGCCAAACTGAAAGCCTAGGACAGAGCCATGACCAAGCGCGTTCTCATCGCCGGTTTCAAGCACGAGACCAATACCTTTTCGAAACTGCCGACGGACATGGCGGCCTACAAGGCCCGGACCTATTACCGCGACGACGAGGTGGCGTCTAAGATGCGCGGCACGGCGACGGAGATCGGGGCGGCGCTCGACGCCGCCGAACGGCATGGCTGGTCCATCCGCCATCCCATCTACGCCAACGCCACGCCGTCGGGCAAGGTCACCAAGGACATGCATGATCATGTCACCCAGGCAATTATCGACGCGTTGAAATCCGACGGCCCGTTCGACGGCATCCTGCTGTGCCTGCACGGCGCCATGGTGTGTGAACATGACGAGGACGGCGAGGGCCGGCTGCTGCAATCCGTGCGCGATGTCGTGGGCCCCGACGTGCCCCTTGCCCTGACGCTCGACCTGCACGCCAACGTCACCGACCGCACGGCCGATCTCTGCGACATCGTGATCAGCTACCGGACCTATCCGCATGTCGACCAGTACGAGATTGCGACCCAGGCCTGCGACCTGCTGGCCCGCACCATGGCGGGCGAGATCCACCCCAAAGTTCATGTCCGCCGCCGTGAAATGTTGGACGGCGCCGACCATGGGCGGACCACGTCGCCCGGGCCGATGACCGAGGCACTGGCGACATTGGATAAATTGTTGAAGGCGACGCCGGGCACCTACGCCGGGTCGATCAACGCGGGCTTTCCTTGGGTCGATATCCATGACACGGGGCCGACCTGCATCATCACCGGGGAGGGCGATGACCCGGCCCATGCCCAGATTGCCGAACAGGTGATGGATCAGATCTGGCGCGACCGCAACAAGCTGACCATCAATCTGCTGCGCATCGACGAGGCGATGGCCCGGGTCAAGGCCGCCCTGGCCCAGGGTGTTTCGGCACCCATCGTGCTCGCCGATTATGCGGACAATCCGGGCGGCGGCGGTTACGGCGACGCGACCAAGCTTCTGGGCGCGATGATCGAGGCCGATCTGCCCGATGCGGCGTTCGGCACGATCTACGATCCCGAGGCGGCGCTGGCCTGCCGGAACGCGGGTCTCGGCACGACCTTCAGGCTGGAACTCGGCGGCAAGGTCGACCCGGCCGTGCAGGGCGGGCCGCTGTCGCTGATGGGCACGGTGACCGCGATCACCGACGGCACCTTCGCCATGGAAGGGCCGATGACCCGGGGAACCCGTGTCGACATGGGGCCTGCGGCGGTGTTCAGCGTCGGTCACCTGGATATCGTGGTGGCCAGCGCCCGATACCAGAATTACGACAAGATGTTCTTCAAATCCTTGGGCATCGACCCGGAGAAAAGGAAGGTCCTGGGCGTCAAATCGGCGCATCACTTTCGTGCCGCCTACGGCCCCATCGCGTCGCAGATCATCGTCGTCGACGACGGCGGCGGCGTGACTTCGCGCAACTACAAGGATCTGGATTACAAGAACGTCCGCCGGCCGGTGTTCCCGCTGGATATGGACTGATCCGGCAGCCGCCTATACGGGGCCGACGATGTTCCGAAACGTCAGGTTGATGCGTGGCCCCACGGGTTTCTTCGTCTTGGGTACCCGGTGCAGCCAGTCGGCCTGACAACGCCCGGACATCACCAGGACGTCGCCGTTGCCCAGTTCCGTGCAGACGGCGTCGCCTTGTTTGTCCTTGCGCCGCATCTGAAAGCGCCGGGCGGCCCCCAGGCTGATCGAGGCGATCACGGGGGCCGGGCCCAATGACGCTTCGTCATCTGAATGCCAATCCATGCTGTCGGCGCCGTCGCGGTACAGATTGGCGAGCACGGAATTGAAGGGGGCCTTGGCGATTTCCTCGCAGCGATTGCGCAGATCCGCCAGCACGGGCGGCCAGGGCCGCGGTTCCAGACGCAATCCGGAATAGGCATAGGCCGCGTCGCCGTACCAGGCGCTCAGGCGCGGTTGCGGTATGCGCCGTCCGTAGAAAGTCAGTTCTTCCTGTTTCCAGTCGACGTCCGCCATCACCCGGTCGAACAGGGCGTCGGCATCGTCCAGGGCGGCGGGGTAAAGCACCGCGTCCGCCGCCTCCAGGCGCACGGGCGGATAGCCGAGGGCGAGACCGGACATGGCGGGTCTAGTGGACGTTAGGGGATTTGTAGAAGTCGCCGCGCGAACAGGACCGCACGGTGATCGTCGTCAGGTCGCCGTCGCGGTAGATGTTCAGGGGCACGTCGATTCCGGCGTTGCCCAACGACCACACGCCGCGAAAGAATTCGGCCATGCCTTCGACCGGCTTGTCGTCGACGCCGACCACCAGGTCGCCGGCCTTGAGGCCCGCATCCTCCGCCGGCCCGCCCTGCCAGGTGCCGACGATGACGACACGGCCCATGGTCTCGGCGGTGAAGGTGCCCAGCCAGGGGCGGGGCGGGCGCCCGGTCGTCCCCGTGGTGCGCAGGGTCGGCAGGATCGCCTTCACGATGTCGATGGGCACGATCATGTTGCCCTCGCTTTCGCCGCTTTCCTCGCCCCGCACGTACAGCGACCCGATGCCGCGCAGCGTTCCGTCCTCGCCGATCAGCGCCGCCCCGCCCCACAGGGGATGGGCCGGCGCGGTGAAGATGGCATCGTCCAGAAGGTATTCCCAATAGCCCGCGAATTCCTTGCGCGCCGACACGCGGGTCTGCAACGCATGCGCCCGTCCGCCGCAACCGGCGACGATCACGTCGTCGCCCGGGATCAGGTCGGCGGAGGATCCCAGTTCGATGGCCGGGGCGTCCAGGGGTTGCAGCGCCTGCACCAGCCCGAAGCCCGTTTCCTGATCGTAACCCATGACATGGCCCTCGGCGGCGCGGCCGTCGTTGGTGACCAGCCAGACCCGTTCGGCCTCGACCACCAGATAGCCGATGGTCAGCACCAGGCCCTTGGGGTCGATGACCACGCCGTGGCCGCTGCGCTGGGTGCCGAGGGTGCCGGCGGTAAAGGCCGTTTCGGGAATTTCCGTGCGCAGGGAAACCACGCTGCGCAGCGTCTTGTCGATATCGAAGGAAAACCGGTCGTCGTCGGGCCGGTACGGCTCGGGGATTTCAGGGTATTCCTGGCGCGGTTCGTCCATGGGGGAATGGTAGTGCAGTTCGCGCGGAAAGGAAATGCGCCGGGCGGGGGAATTTCATCATTTGCGCGATCATGTGCCCGGGCGTTAGGATTGTGCACAATTTTACCGAGCGAACGGATTGGGAGGATTAGCCATATGGCCCAGGTCATTCAGTTGCACGAAGTTCCGAGCCTGCGAGAAAAAGTCTCGGAAGAAGAATGGGCGCTGCGCGTCGAATTGGCGGCGGTCTATCGCCTGGTCGCGCGGTTCGGCTGGGACGACGGCATCTTTACCCATTCGTCGGTGCGTCTGCCGGGCCGTGACCATCATTTCCTGATCAATCCCTACGGCCACCTGTTTTCCGAGGTCTGCGCGTCCAACCTGGTGAAGATCGATGTTGACGGCAATGTCCTGGACGACAGCCCCTACGAGGTCATCAAGGCAGGGTTCGTGATCCATTCGGCGATTCACATGTCGCGCGGCGACGCCATGTGCGTGATCCATACCCATACCAACGCGGGCATGGCCGTCTCGGCGCAGAAGGATGGATTGCTGCCCCTGAATCAGAAATCCATGGGGTTCTACAACCGTCTCGCCTATCACGACTATCAGGGCATCTCCAACGACACGGAAGAGCGCGACAGCATCGTCCGCGATCTCGGCAATCATCATTCCATGATCCTGCGCAACCACGGCCTGCTGTGCACGGGGCGGACCATTGCCGAAGCGTTCCAGCATATCCGCTATCTGCAGCACGCCTGTGAACTTCAATTGATGGCCCAGGCGTCCGGTGCCGAGTTGATCATTCCGCCGAAGGATGTCTGCGAGCACGCGGCCAGTCAGTTCGACGGCGACGGCGGCCCCCGGGGCGGTGACCAGTTCGCGGCCTTCGTGCGCATGCTCGACCGGGAAGAGCCCGACTACAAACACTGACAAGAAACACCACTGAGGCGCGGGACCCCTGAGAAGGAAGGTGTGGGTTTGAAACCTCCCCCTTACTTCTCATCGTCTCTGTGCCTCAGTGATTTTCTGTTTTCCTGCCCATCCGGATTCCGTCAATGGCCTCAAATGGTTCCGCCGGATCGGTGGATTGTCAGAATGGGGTCATTTGACATCCCGGCCCCGGGCAACTACCTTAAATAAATCAACACCTTAAGACTGTAGCCATTTGACCCGGCCAAAGATGACCGGGGACGGTGGTATTTTGTCCGTGCCCAACGCTGGGCGACGGAGGCCCGTGATTTCGGCGGGCAGGACGCGCCAATAGCAATAAAGGAGCCGGATGCGGCATGTGTGGACTTAGCGGCGAAATCAGATTCGACGACGGCAATGCGGATGCCCGGGCGGTGGCGCGGATGACGGACGCCATGGCGCCTCGGGGGCCAGACGCCTCGGGTCTGTTCCAGCAAAGCCGCTGCGCCTTCGGCCATCGCCGGCTCAAGATCATCGATCTGACGGAAAAAGCGCAGCAGCCCCTGATTGATGCCGACCTGGGCCTGACCATCGCCTTCAACGGCTGCATTTATAATTATAAGGCTCTGCGCGAGGAATTGATCGCCAAGGGTTACCGTTTCTTTTCCACGGGCGACACTGAAGTGGTGCTCAAGGCCTTTGCCGCCTGGGGACCCGATTGCGTGAAACGCCTGAACGGCATGTTCGCCTTCGCCATCTACGAGCGCGACACGGGCCGCCTGACCCTGGCCCGCGACCGTCTGGGCATCAAGCCGTTGTACCTTGCGGAAAGCGGCAAGCGGCTGCGCTTCGCCTCAACCCTGCCGGCCTTGCTGGCCGGCGGCGATACGGATACGGACATCGATCCCGTGGGTCTGCACCATTACATGTCGTTCCACGCCGTGGTGCCGGCGCCCTATACGGTGCTGAAGGGCGTGCGCAAGCTGCCGCCCGCGACCTATGCGGTGTTCGAGGCCGATGGCACCCGCCGCGATACGACCTACTGGTCCGTCGACTTCACACGCTCCGCCGACGACATGAAATTGTCCGCCGAGGATTGGTGCGATCTGGTCTATGACGCCCTGGCGTTGTCCATCGACCGGCGGCTCGAGGCCGATGTGGACGTCGGCGTGCTGCTGTCGGGCGGGGTCGATTCCTCGCTGATCGTCGGCATGCTGGCGCGCGCCGGAAAGACGCCGCTGCGTACCTTTTCCGTGGGCTTCGAGGATGCCGGCGGCGAGGCCGGCAACGAATTCAAGTATTCCGACCTGATCGCCCAGGAATTCGGGACCGAGCATTACAAGATCCACGTCGGCGCCCAACGCCTGATGGATCTTTTGCCGGATACCATCAAGGCGATGTCGGAGCCCATGGTCAGCCATGACAACGTGGGCTTCTTCGCGCTGTCTCAGGAAGTCTCTCAGCATGTGAAGGTGGTGCAGTCGGGCCAGGGTGCGGATGAAATCTTCGGCGGCTATTCCTGGTATCCGCCCTTGATGGATTCCAACGATCCCGTCGGCGATTACGCCCGTGTGTTCCGCGATCGTGACTTCGCGGATTACAAAAAGGCCGTGTCGCCGCAGTACCATACTGACCGCGACGAAAGCCTGGCCTTCATCGAACGGAACTTCGCCCAACCCGGCGCCGACCGTGCCGTGGACAAGGCGCTGCGCATCGATTCAACCATCATGCTGGTTGATGACCCGGTCAAGCGGGTCGACAACATGACCATGGCCTGGGGGCTCGAGGCCCGGGTGCCTTTCCTCGATCACGAACTGGTCGAACTGGCCGGCCGGGTGCCGCCCGAACACAAGGTGCGCGACGGCGGCAAAGGGGTGCTGAAGGACGTCGCCCGCAGGGTCGTCCCGGCCGAGGTGATCGACCGGCCTAAGGGATATTTCCCCGTGCCGGCTCTCAAATATATCGAAGGCCCTTATCTGGACATGGTCCGCGATACTCTGGCATCGAAGCCGGCGCGCGAAAGGTCGCTGTTCGACCGGGGTTATCTCGACATGCTGTTCGACGCGCCTGCCGATCATATTACGCCGCTTCAGGGCTCGAAGCTGTGGCAGGTGGCGCTCATGGAAACCTGGCTGCAGACCCACGGGGTGTGACGGCGTGAACCGGCGAAAGGAAAACCCGGTCATGGAAGATACGCTTTCCTTGAAGCATTGGGGGACCCCGCCCAAGAACGGCATGGGCACGGTCGGCAAATGCGTCGCCGTGCATTGCGGCTGGGGCCGCGTGCTGTTCGGGCAGACCTTCGACAAGCCGGAACTGTTGGCCGGCCGCCTGATGGAAGAGGAGACCGGGGAGCGCGACCTTGCCATCTACGTGCGCGATCCGCATGTCATCCTGTCCATGGCGCCGCAGACCCTGTTTATGGACCCGTCGCACAGTTTTCGCCTGAACCTGCGGGAACTGCCGGCCACCGCCCGCGTCGCCGACAGCAGCATGATCATCTTCCGACATGCCGTGGCCGACGACGAGGCGGCGGTGAACCGCATCTATACCTCACGCGGCATGGTGTCGTTGAAGCCGGGCTATCTGGGGGAACTCGACCACCGGCAATGCGTCACGGTGCTGGTCGCAGAATCGGTCCAGGACGGTGAAATTCTGGGTGTCGTCATGGGGATCGATCACACGATCGCCTTCGATGATCCCGAGGAGGGGTCGAGCCTGTGGGCCCTGGCCGTTGACGGCCAGGCGGCCGTGCCCGCCGTTGGCATCGGTCTGGTGACCGCGCTGGCGGATCATTTCCGTACCGCCGGGCGCGCATTCATGGATCTGTCGGTGATGCATGACAACGCCGAAGCCATCAAACTTTATGAGAAAATGGGGTTCGAGAGGGTGCCCGTCTATACGGTGAAGAAGAAAAACCCGATCAATGAATCCCTGTTCATCGGCCCGCAGCGGGCTGAAAACCTGAACATCTATGCCAAGATCATCGTAGACGAGGCGCGCCGGCGCGGCATTCACGTGGATATCGAGGATGCGGCGGCGGGCCTGTTCACTCTGACGCTTGGTGGGCGGTCCATCGCCTGCCGCGAAAGTCTGAGCGAACTGAGTTCCGCCGTCGCCATGAGCCGTTGCGACGACAAGGCGCTGACCCACCGGCTTCTGGCCAAGGCCAATCTGAAAATGCCGGGGCAGGTCAGCCTGCGCAGCCGGGACGACGTGCGGGCGTTTTTGGAGAAATACGGACGTATCGTCATCAAGCCGGCCCGGGGCGAACAGGGGCAGGGCGTGTTCGTTGATCTGTGTTCCGAGGACGAGGCGATCACGGCCTTTGACGAGGTCCGGGACCAGGTCGACCATGTGATCGGCGAGGAATTCGTCAACGGCCGGGACCTTCGCATCATCGTTATCGGTGACGAGGTCGCCGCCGCCGCCGTGCGTCGGCCGCCGCGCATCACCGGCGACGGACAGCACAGCATCCAGGAACTGATTCAGCGCTTGTCGCGCCGCCGGGCCGCCGCCACGGGGGGTGAAAGCCGCATTCCCATCGACGATGAAACCCGGCGTTGTCTGCAGGCTCAGGGCCACGGCATGAATTCCATTTTGGGTGACGGCGTGGTGTTGGAGGTCCGCAAGACCGCCAACCTGCATTGCGGCGGCACCATCCACGACGTGACCGACGACCTGCATCCCGCGCTGCGCGATGCGGCATTGGCGGCGCGTCAGGTTCTGGGCATTCCCGTCGTCGGGTTCGATTTCATGGTTCCCCGTGTGGACGGACCCGACTACCGTATCATCGAAGCCAACGAGCGTCCCGGCCTGGCCAATCACGAGCCGCAGCCGACGGCGCAGAAATTCGTCGATTTCCTGTTCCCCGAAACGCGCCAAGAATTGGTGAAAAATCCCGCAAGCGGGTAAGGAGTAATTGCGTGAAGTACGACCTTTTCATAGACCGCGACTATATGGTCGAAATCCTGGCCAAGCTTTTGGCCACGCCCAGCCCGACCGGCATGACGGACGAAGTCGTCGGCTTGGTCTGTGCGGAATTGAAAGAGCTCGACATCCCGTTCGAACTGACGCGCCGGGGTGCGATCCGCGCCGACCTGAAAGGCGAGGAAGCCTCGCCCGACCGCGCCATCGCGGCCCATCTCGATACCCTGGGCGCCATGGTCAAGGGCTTCCGCCTGGGTGGGCGGCTCGAGGTCGTGCCGATCGGCCATTGGTCGTCGCGCTTTGCCGAGGGTGCCCGCTGCACCGTCCATTCCGACGGCGGGCGGACCTTCCGCGGGACCATCCTGCCGGCCAAGGCATCGGGTCATACCTATAACGAAGCCATCGATACCCAACCGACGGAATGGTCGGAGGTTGAATTGCGCCTGGACGAGCGCGTCGGCTACGAACACGAGGTCCGGGCGCTCGGCATCAACGTAGGCGACACGATTTCCATCGACCCGATGACCGAATTCATGCCCAACGGTTTCGTGTTTTCGCGCCATCTGGACGATAAGGCCGGGGTTGCGGCGCTGCTGGCGGCGGCACGGGCGGTCACGCGTGCGGGCACGGTCCTGCCCATTGATTGCCATCTGCTGTTCACCATCACGGAAGAAGTCGGCGTCGGTGCCTCTGCCGTGCTGCATGGTGACGTGGCCGAGCTGGTATCCATCGACAACGGCACCATCGCGCCGGGTCAGCACACGTCCGAATACGGCGTGACCATCGCCATGCAGGATTCCTCGGGGCCTTTCGACTGGCATCTGTCGCGCTCCCTGATCGACATGTGTGTCGGCCACGGGATCGAACATTCCCGCGATGTGTTCCGTTTCTACCGCTCGGACGCGGCGGCGGCGCTGGAAGCCGGCAACGACATCCGCACGGCGCTGCTGTGTTTCGCCCTGGACGCGTCGCATGGGTACGAGCGCACGCATCTTGATTCGGTCATGGCACTAACGCGTCTCTTGACCCTCTACATGCAGTCCAAGCCGATGTTCCTGCGTGACAAGGACGCGCTCGGGCCGCTCGGTGATCTGCCGGCGACGGAACGGGACAAGCCCGCAAAGGCGGCCGAGTAGGGGGCTTGCCGGGGCGGCCTGCCTGGGCGAGACTGATCCCCGAATATTTCTGGAATGGAAATTCCAAAATAACGAGGATGGGGGGAACATGACGCAAGGCATGGTGGTCGCACCGCAGCCGGAACCGGTCGAGGTCGGCGCGGAAATCTTGAGATCGGGCGGCAATGCCGTGGATGCCGCCGTCGCGACGGCCCTGGCCCAGACGGTGGTCGACCCCTTCATGTGCGGCATCGCCGGCTTCGGCAGCATGCATCTTTACCTGCCGTCGGTCGGTCAGCACCTGTGCCTGGATTTCCACGCCCGCGCCCCCGGCGCCGTTACCGACACCATGTGGCAGGATCTTCTGGAGCGGGAGGCCGAAGACGGCTTCGGCTTCATCCTGAAAGGCCGCGTCAACGAGGTCGGCTATCAGGCCATCGCCACGCCGGAGACGCTCCGTGCCCTCGACACCGCGCTCACGCGGTTCGGCACGCGCTCGCTCGCCGAACTGCTGCAACCCGCCATCGCCTTGGCGTCCGACGGCTACATGATCCGCCCGCACATGCACCGCTTCTGGACACAGGAAGAACCGGCCGGCCGGGTGCAGCATATCGAATACCTGCGCGCCAGCCCGGCCACGGCCAGAACCTATCTGAACGCCGACGGCAGCCTGAAGACGCCCGGCATGACCATTACCAACCCTGACATGGCGCGCACCCTGTCGCGCATCGCCGAGCACGGCGCCGATGATTTCTACAACGGGGAGATCGCGGGCAAAATCGCCTCGGACATGGCGGCCAACGGCGGGCTGATCTCGGCGGCTGACCTTGCCGGTTGCGGGCCCGAGGAAACCCGGCCTCTGTGGACCGAGTACCGGGGGCTCCGGGTCTCGTCCTGCCCGCCGCCGGGCGGCGGGATCATGGTCCTGCAGATGCTGAACATCCTGGAAAACTTCGACCTGGCGGCCATGGGCCACAACTCGCCCGACTACATCCGCACGGTCGCCGAGGCCATGAAGATCTCCACCGTCGACAAGGACCGCAGCGTGGGCGACCCAAGGTTTGTCGATGTTCCGGTGGCGCATCTGCTGGACAAGGCCTATGCGGCGGAATGTGCTGCGCGCATCAAGGCAGGCGAGGTCACCCATGTGCCGCGCGTCGGCCGCGACACGGAAAGCAAGGACACAACGCACCTGTGTGTCATCGACAATGCTGGCGATTGCGTCAGTCTGACCCATTCGTTGGGCATGCCGTCGGGCGTGACCACGGACGGGCTCGGCTTCATCTATAACGGCTGCATGGGCGTGTTCGATCCCCGGCCGGGGCAGGTCGGCTCCCTCGCGCCCGGCAAGGCGCGGTTCACCTCGATGGCGCCGACCATCGTGTTCGATAGGGAGGCACCGCGTTTCATCGTCGGTGCTCCCGGCGGCACCTACATCGCCATGGGCGTGCTGCAGGCGATCCTCAACCACGTCAATTTCGGCATGGACGCGCAGCAGGCCGTGTCGGCCCCCCGGTTCTCGGCGACCAGCGACATCATCGAAATCGTCAACCGCATTCCCCGTGGGGTCGAGGCCGACCTCAACGGGCGCGGCTACCGCACCCGGCGCTATCCCATCAATTTCCACTTCGCGGGCGTGCATGCCATTCGTCTGAAAGATGGCCGGGTCGATGGCGGCGCCGACCCGGGCCGCGACGGCATGGCCATGGCGGTCTAGGGCGTCCCTGTATTCCCCCACCCGGCGGTGCCGCCGGGGCTGCATCTCCTCACGATATCTTGAGAATGGGCATTGGCCCCGGGTTTCTGCCATTCAATAAATACATAAAATTTGTGTATGAAAAATATGAATTACATTTCAGTTGACGAAATTATGAATTTGAACCACATTCCGACTGTGGATATTTGAATAATCCACGAATAATTTTTGTTAAATATGTGCCGGTTCGGAATTCCCCGGGGTTTCCGCCCCGGCCATGCGCAGGACAAGGCGAAGACGACCCATGCGGCAGTTTCCCATCTTCTTGACGGTGCAGGACCGTCCCGTGCTGATCGCCGGCGGCGGCGAGGCGGCGGCGCGCAAGCTGCGCCTGTTGCTGAAGGCCGATGCGTGGGTCACCGTCGTCGCCCCCGACGCCAATGACGAAATCCTCGATCTTTTCGAAGCGGGCGACATCGATTGGCAGGCCCGGGCCTTCCAGCCCGAAGATCTTGCCGGCGTGGTCCTGGCCTACGGCGCCACGGGCATCGACACCGTCGACCGCCAGGTTGCCGCCGCCGCCCGCAAGGCCGGCGTGCCGGTCAACGTGGTCGACCGGCCGGACCTGTCCGATTTCATCACCCCCGCCATCATCGACCGCGCGCCGATCACCGTGGCCGTGTCCTCGGGCGGCACGGCGCCCGTGCTGGCGCGGGGGGTCAAGGCGGCGATTGAACGCCTGCTGCATCCCAACCTGGGCCGTCTCGCCGTGTTCGCCGAACGCTTCCGGGGGGCGGTGAAGGCCGTGGTGCCCGGGGGCCGGGCGCGGCTTCGGTTCTGGGACGCCTTTTTCGACGGGCCCATCGCGGCTCGCGTGCTGACCGGGGACGAAACCGGGGCGGCGGAAGACATGCTGTCCTACGTCAACCGCCGGGGCCTCGAACAGGACGGCATCGTCCATATCGTCGGCGCCGGGCCGGGGGCGGCGGACCTCATCACCCTGCGCGGCCAGCGATTGTTGGAACAGGCCGACGTCATCGTTCACGACCGGCTGGTCGGGGACGGGGTACTCGACCTCGCGCGCCGTGACGCCGACCGCATCGACGTGGGCAAGGCCCCGGGGCGGCACCCGGTGCCCCAGGATAAAATCAACGACATCCTCATCGCCGAAGCTCGATTGGGCAAACGGGTGGTTCGCCTCAAGGGCGGCGATCCCTTCGTGTTCGGGCGTGGCGGCGAGGAGCTTCAGGCACTCAACGCCGCCGGAATCCGGGCCGAGGTCGTGCCCGGCATTACCGCCGCCACGGCCTGCGCCGCGGCCACCGGCATTCCCCTGACCCATCGGGGCCATGCCTCGGCCGTCACCTTCGTGACCGGCCACCTTGCCCGTGAAAAGGGGGGCGACGGCGGTGCGCCGAATGTTGACTGGGCGGCGCTCGCCCGTTCGGGCGCCACGCTGGCCGTCTACATGGGCATCGGCGGCGCCGGCGTCATCGCGAATGATCTGTCCCGCCATGGTCTGGCCGATACGCCGGTCGCGGTGATCGAAAACGGCACCCGCCCGGACCAGCGGGTTTTCACCGGCCAGGTTCATGACCTCGACGCCTTGGTGCGGGCGAACGGAATCACCGGGCCGGCCTTGATCGTCATCGGCGATGTCGCAGCCTTGACCGATGTGTCCACCGTAACCGGGGGGCTGGTGCCCCTCGCCGCCGCAATGTGATTTGGAAATTAGGAACGGAACAATGGTGCAACAGGTTGTCACGGGTAACCGTCTTGCCGACGGCGTCGTCATCTACCTTGGTCAGGACGGGGGGTGGACGCCCAAGATCGACGCCGCCCGCGTTGCCGTGGACGCGGACGAGGCCAAGCTTTTGGAGGATATCGCCAAGGCGGCGGAGAAGGCCCGCATGGTGGTCGGCCCCTATCTGGTCGAGGTCACGGATGCGGAGGGCGCGGTGACGCCCGTGCGCTACCGCGAACGTCTGCGCGCCTATGGTCCTTCCGTTCATCCCGAATTCGGCCGTGACGATGTGCCGGACCACCTTCGCATGGGCTCGGAAGCTGAATACGTGCACATGAACGGCGTCGCCGGCTGAAGCGCCGTTCACAGCCGCATCTCGCAAGGAAAGAAGAAACGACATGTACCGCTACGATGAATTCGACCATGCCATGGTCAAGGACCGGGTCGAGCAGTTCCGTGGTCAGATCGCCCGCCGCATGGCCGGTGAGATGACCGAGGAACAGTTCCGCCCGCTGCGCCTGCAGAACGGGCTCTACCTGCAGCTTCACGCCTACATGCTGCGGGTCGCCATTCCCTACGGCCAACTCAACGCCGTTCAGATGCGCAAGCTGGCCCATATCGCGCGCACTTACGACAAAGGCTATGGCCATTTCACCACGCGCCAGAACATTCAGTACAACTGGCCGAAGCTGAGCCAGGTCGCCGATATCCTCGACGAGTTGGCAAGCGTCGAAATGCATGCGATCCAGACGTCCGGAAACTGCATCCGCAACACCACCGCAGACCAGTACGCGGGCGTGACGGCGGACGAGATCGAAGATCCCCGCATCTATGCGGAGATCATCCGCCAGTGGTCGACCTTCCACCCGGAATTCACCTTCCTGCCGCGCAAGTTCAAGATCGCCGTGTCGGGTGCCGTGGGCGCAGACCGCGCCGCCGTGCGTTTCCACGACATCGGCCTGTTCATCGTGAAGAACGACGCGGGCGAGGTTGGGTTCGAGGTCTGGGTCGGCGGCGGCCTGGGCCGCACGCCCATGATCGGCAAGAAAATCCGCGGCTTCGTCGCCAAGGCCGACCTGCTCGCCTATCTGGAAGCGGTGCTGCGCGTCTACAACATGCTCGGCCGGCGCGACAACATGTACAAGGCGCGGGTGAAGATTTTGGTTCACGAAACGGGAACCGAGGAATTCACCCGTCTGGTCGAAAAGGAATTCGAGGACACCCAAGGCGGGGCGCTCGACCTGCCGGCCGAAGAAATCCAGCGGATTGCTGATTATTTCCAGCCACCGGCCTATGAGGCGTTGTCGGACGACCCGCCGGCCCTGACCGCCCGCCGGTTCGAGGACAAGGATTTCAACAACTGGGTGCGCGTCAACGTCGCCCGTCATAAGGCGGCGGGTTACGCCATCGCCAATATCTCGTTGAAACCCGTGGGCGTGCCGCCGGGCGACGTGACGGCGGATCAGATGGACGCCGTCGCGGATATCGCCGAGACCTTTTCGTTGGGCGGCATTCGGGTCACCCACGAACAGAACCTGGTGCTGCCCGACGTACGCCAGGACCAATTGTACGACCTTTGGCTGGCATTGCGCGAGCAGGGCCTGGCCGACGCCAACCTGGACCATATCGGCGACATGATCTGCTGCCCGGGGCTGGATTACTGCTCGCTCGCCAACGCGCGCTCCATCCCCATCGCCGAGCGGATCAGCCAGCGGTTCGCCGATCTGGACCGCCAGTACGACATCGGCGAATTGCGTTTGAAAATTTCCGGCTGCATCAATGCCTGCGGTCATCACCACGTCGGCCATATCGGCATCCTGGGCGTCGATCGTAAGGATCAGGAGTACTACCAGATCACCCTGGGCGGTGCGCCCGGCGATGACGCGGCCATCGGCACCAAGGTGGGCGCCGCCTTTTCCGCCGCCGAAATCGTCGATGCGGTCGAAACCGTGGTGAATACCTATCTCGCCCTCCGCCAGCCGAAGGAACGGTTCATCGATACCTTCCGCCGGGTCGGCGACGCGCCCTTCAAGGAGAGCCTCTATGACAAAGCTGCTTAAGGACGGGACCGTTACCAACGATCCCTGGATTCATGTCGCCGACGGCGATGCGGTTCCGGAATCGGGTCCCGTGATCGTCACCCTGGCCCGCTGGCAGGCGGAACACAACTCGCTCGCCGGGCGCGCGGACGGTCTGGGCATTCGTCTGGAAAGCGGCCAGTCGCCGGAAGTGATCAAGGACGACCTTGCCCACTTCGCCGTGGTGGCGTTGGCGTTTCCCAAGTTCGCCGACGGCAGGGCCTATTCCCATGCCCGCATGCTCAAGGATCGGTTGGGTTACACGGGCGAGGTGCGGGCCGTGGGCGACGTGCTGCGTGACCAGTACCGCGCCATGCACCGCTGTGGGTTCGACGCCCTGGAAATTTCCGGCGACCATCCGGCGGATAAATTGGAAGCCGATTGGCGTTCAGCGCTCGGTGAGCTGCGGCATGCCTATCAACCGTCGTTTCGCGGGCCGGAACCGGTCCTGCGTCAGCGCAACCGCGCCGCCGCCGCATAACGGGTGTCGCTTTGGGGGAAGTGGGTCAGCCCACGGCCTGAAGTTCGGCGCGCCAGACGACTTCATATACCGGCACGGGCTTCTCGATGCCCTTCATGTCGAAATTGCCGGCATCGCGGAACTGGATCGAATGGCCGGTCACCAGGTCGCGAACCGATTGCGTGATGAAGATCTGATCCGCGTCTGCCTTGTCGCATACGCGGGCGGACAGCTGCACCGTGGTGCCGAAGAAATCGTCTTCTTCCTGAACCGCGGCACCGGCATTGAGTCCGATGCGCACCTTGACCGGCAGGCTGCCCTGCGTACCGTTGTGTTTTGCCAATTCCTGCTGAATCACCATGGTCGAGGCTACGGCGTTGGCGGCGTTTGAGAACACGGCCATGATGCCGTCGCCGGTGTGTTTGACCTCGCGCCCGTGATAGGCGGCAAGGGCGTTGCGCACGATGGCGTTGTGGGTGCGCACGACCTGCTGGGCGCCCACGTCGCCCAGTTCCTGGGTCATCTTGGTCGATCCCACCAAATCCGTGAACATGACCACGACGACCCCCTGGGCCGTGGCCTTCGCCGCTTTGTTGGAAGTGAAGCTTTCAAGAACCGTCAGCAGTTCGCCGAAGGCCTTGGCGTCGCCGTCGATGAAACGCTGCATGGCCGAACGGCCGGCGTCGATCATGGCGCGGCTTTTCGAATCCTTCTCGTACTCGGCGAACTTGTCGCAAAACGGTCCGGCCATGGCCTTCTTGGTGCCGATGGCGACGATGGCCTCGGTAATCATGCCGTTGCGTTGTGCCCCCTCAAGGCCGCTGTGCTTGGCAAGCTGGTCACCAGCCCCGGCGAGGTACAGGTTCAGTCCGAACTTGCCCAGCTTGTCGAGCTTGGCCAATTGGCTGCGGATCGCCCCCAAGGCAAGCTCCAGGAATTTGAGCATGGCCTTACGCGGCTCCGTCGGCACGTTTTCCGGGGGATAATCCAGACCGGATGACATCGTCGCGGCACTGCTATCGGCGGTGGCGGCGGCAGCCTCGTCTTCCAGGGCCCCCATGGGGTCTTCGTCAAGGGCGTCCTCGCGCCAGCTGCCGAGACCGGAATCGTAGGCATCGAAGTCGTCATCGTCCTGTCCGCTGTTTCGCGCGTCCTGGAAATACTGGGTCAGGATTTCGATATCGCCTTCCTTAAGGAGAATTTTGCCCAGGATCAGGGCGGCGATGGCAAAGCCAAGGACATATCCCGCGATCATGAAACCTGGAATGTCGAAGCCGGTGGCCACCAGCTTCCTATGCAGGATATCGAGCGGGATTTTCCCGGCGAACGTGATGACCGCCGTGATGATGAAGACCGTGACCAGGCGCGTGCAGACGGCAATCAGGGGCGATTTCGGGGGCTTTCCGGCTTCTGCCTCTCGTAGGGCGGCTTCTTCGGCGGCTTTCTTGACCGAATGGCTCCCACCGATGGCGCCCGTCGCTTCAAGATGCTGCTTGGCGATTTTTTTATAGGCTTCGCCCGCACTTTCGGCGCCGCCCTTGCGCTTTTTCCGGCGTTTCTTCCCGGGGGCATCGTTGCTGTCGGCGCCCGTGGCCCGGCCGCCGCTTTCGCGGCCATTCTCACTGCCGCCACCATCACTACCGCCGTTGCTTCCGCCGCCGCTTCCTCGTGGCTTGCTTTTTCCGGCCCGGGGAATCCCGGTCATCCAGGAAATCGTTTCCTGCGGCGGGCGGCCGTCGGGATAGGTGCGCCGGTTCATCAGGCGCACGGCCTGCCATTTCGCCTGGTCGTCGGCGTCGTGCGCGGCGGTCAGGGCCTCGAACTCATCTGTTTCGGCCCATTCACCCTGATGCACCCAATCACCCTCGGGCGCGCGGCAATAGAGCACGAACGTCGTCGTGTATACGACCCTAGCGGCAGCCAACGATGCAGCTCCTGTCCCGTGCAAACACCACAAAACCCCCTCGGCGCCGCAGCGACATTCGCGCGCCGAAACTGTATTCTAGGCAAGTTGGCGCCAAGTATGGCATTCAACACCTTGGATTTGTACAGATTATCAACGGTGAACCAATGATTTGTTCGCGGTTGGTCCAATACCCGGCATGAGGGTGTCCGTGTAAGGGGGGCCGATGAACAGGCGTGTGGCGGATTTCTTCTTAATTGTACCCGCCGCAGTGGGGCTTTGGAGTCTGAGCCAATTATGTCACCCCGCGGTTGCCGCGCCGGCGCCGGATGCCGTGGCGGTACTTGCCGCCGTTTGCCCCTTGAAACCCACCGATACGGCCGGCCTGCGCCGCGTGTTGACGGGCGGTCGCGTGCTTGTGGCGCGCCTGGACGGGCCCGTGGATAAGCCCTTCAGGGCTGTGCATCGCGTCCTCATGCCGGAGGGCGGGGAATGGGTGATCAGCCGTCTGTCGCCCGGCGGTCGCCTGCGCCGCATCAGCCTGGAATGGCATGCCCCGGCACCGGACGGCCTCCGTCCGGTCATCGCCGTCAACGCCTCGGGCGATTGTCGGGTGACCGAGGGCCGCCGCCTGATCTACGATTCAGACGGTCGCGCGGATACACTTGAAGTCCTGTCCGCCGATTTGGCCGAGGTGGTGTTCCGCGAAGCTCTGAACCCGCCCGTCCCGGCCGGCCCGCCGACAGCGCAAGAGGCCGCACGCGTTGCCGTCATCGACACTGGCGTCAATTACACTCTGCCGCTGTTTCGGGGGCGCTTGGCGCGGGATGATGCCGGGGACTTGCTGGGATACGACTTTTGGGACATGGACGTGCGTCCGTTCGATCTGGATACCGCGCGCTCGCCGTTCTTTCCCCTGCACCATGGCACGGCGGTGACCTCGATCATCCTGCGCGAAGCGCCCGAGGCGGTGATCCTGCCCTACCGCTACCCACGCCCGGACATGACGCGGTTCGAGGATCTGGTCGCGCGTGCCGATGCGGCGGGGGCGGTGATCGTCAACATGGCCATGGGCTCCAACGCCGAGGCGGACTGGCAGGCCTTTGCCCGTGCGGCCAAGACGCGGGCTCACATGCTGTTCATCGTGTCCGCCGGCAACGACGGCCGCGATCTGGACAAGGTGCCGGTTTTCCCTGCCGCCCTCGGCTTCGATAATATCCTGACCGTGACCTCCGCCGATGCCGACGGCCGCCTGGCCCGGGGGTCCAATTGGGGGTCTATGCACGTCGATGTCATGGTGCCGGGCGAACAGGTTGCGGTGACGGACCACCGGGGGGCGGCGGGCAAGGCGTCCGGGTCATCCTTCGCCGTGCCCAGGGTCACCGCCCTGGCGGCGCGGCTTCTGGCCAAGCATCCCGACTGGCGGGGGCCCGAATTGAAGGCGGCGATCATCAAGCGCGCGCGCAAGCCGTTCGGCGGCGCTGCCGCTTTGCTGCGCCATGGCTGGATCCCCGATCCGACGGACGATTTCGAAGGCTGACGCGAACTCAGCGCAGGCTTATTTCACCGTCTTGCTGCCACGCCGGGGCGGCGGCGGTTGCTGCATGAAGCGTTCCGCCACGGGTTTCAGTTGCGGATGATGTTCCAGCAGAAGCGCATAGGCCTTTTGCGCCAGGATGTCGTCCCCGCCCCATTTCCCCGCCTGGATCGCCAGGCGTAACACCTGGGGGTCCGCCGGGAGGGCCTTTATCAACGCCCTCAGGTGGGGAATTTCATCCTCGTAGCGTTGCGCCACATGCAGGGAAATGGCCATGGACAGCCGCGTGTTCAGGCCGTTGGGATCCTGTTCCAGGGACTTTTCGAACAGGTCGAGTGCCTGGTCGAGGAATTGCTGGCGGCCGAGCGTGCGCCCGGCATCGTCGTATAACTGGCGGTTTCCCGTGGCGAGGCATTGCGTGTAGAGAAAATCCACGTTGCTGGGCGCCATGTGCTGGTCGCCCCCGCGCACCGCGTCAAGTGCCTCGGAACATTTGCGGTAGGCGAGACCGATGCGGGCACTGGGCAGTGCCTGATCGGGGCCCGACTGGGTCTTCAGTTTGGCGATCTCGGCGATGGGGATGGCCTCGTTTCGGCCCTCGCCGCCGGACGCGATGATCGCCACCAACGAGCCGTCACGGGCGAACAGGGCACCGCCGGAATTCCCCGGCTGGCTGCGGGCCGAATGGTGGACGCGGGCCAAGGGCTTGTCGGCCGGCGGTACGGCGACCACACGGCCCGGCAGATAGGCGCGAATGGTTCCCCTGCCCACGTCGGCGCCGACAGCGTAGACCTGCTGATCGATCTCGGCGGCGCCTATGGTCAGAGGCTGCTGCACCACCAAGCCCTCCAGACGAAGCAGGATCAGGTCGCCGGGATAGGTTGTCGGCACCACATCGGCGATGCGCTGACTGCCGTCAGACATGAAAACCTGGGCCCGGGGATTGTCGGCAACGACATGCCGGTTGGTGACGAGTAGCCCCGGTTCGATCAGCACGGCGCTGCCGACCGGGTCATAGGACGAAATGGCAAAGACCCGCGCCGATGCCTGGCATACGACCGTCGGTGCCTTGCACCCCGGCGCCGGGCGTTGGGCCTGGGCAGGGGGCCAAGCGAACGCCAGAACGGTCAGGAAAATCAGTGCGAAGCGGATCATTTGGAAGCCCTGGGACATGAGAATGCGATGCCGGATTCCGGTGGACCTGTCAATCATATGGGATCTTTGGGTTTTAATATAATGCATATTATTAAAAATTGAGACGATATTCTCCTGATTTATGTTGAAATGGTGTCGGCATTGCGTATGATCGGGGCGACGGCGCGAAGACGCCGCGCGCAAGTGGGATCAGAAACAGATGACGACGCCCCGATCAACAGTGACCCGCAGCCCCCTCTTCCGGCATTTGGATGGGAAGGGTGTGACCCATGCCTGATTCGGCGCAGAACGGAACCGGCAGCGCCCTCGGCAAGGCCCTTGCGGTGCTCGAGGTTCTGTTGGACGAACCGTCGGCCCTGTCCCTGGGCGACATCGCCGCGCGCACGGATCTGCCGCGCCAAACCGTCCACCGCATGGTCAAGCAGCTTGAGGAAAACGCCCTGTTGCGCCGCGATCCCGGCGGCGACAGCTATTCCGTCGGCCCGCGCATGATCGAACTGGGGCTGCAGGCGTTGACCGCCTCGACCCGCGCCGCGCCCGTGCGCCGGGTGCTGCAGAATTTGGTCATGGGCCTGGGTGAAACCTGCAACCTTGGCGTCCTGGCGCGCGACGAAGTGGTTTATGTGGAGCGTGTGGAATGCGATTGGCCGCTGCGCATCCAGTACGGCGTCGGATCGCGTGTGCCGCTTCACGCCACCGGCATCGGCAAACTTCTGTTGGCTCATCTGCCGGCCCGCGAACGGCGCCGCCTTCTACGCGTGCTGCCGATGACCCAATTGACCGACCGCACGATTACCGATCCTGACCGGCTGGAAGACGAACTGGCCGCCATCCGGCGCCGCGGTTATGCCGCCAACGATCAGGAAAACACCCCGGGCCTGATCGGCGTGGCCGTACCAATACGCAATCCCAAGGGCCGGGTCATCGCCGGATTGGCCGTGCATGCGCCCGAGGCCCGTCTGCCCATGGCGCGCGCCCTTGAACATCTTGCGCTTCTGAACGAAGCGGCGGCGGAACTGGAATCTTTTTTTGCCGAAGACCTGGAAGGTCTTCAGTCCCTTGCAGCCGAGGCCCTTGACGGCACGAGGCAGAACAACACAGGAAGGATGCAAAGATGACATCGCTTGAACAATCAATCTCCCGTGGCGGTCAGGACGACGGCATCCGGCTGCGCCCCGTGTCGGACGCCATCGGTGCCGAGGTTTTGGACGTCGATCTGGCGGCCGTGGATGATGCTTTGTTCGAAAAGATCCATGCCGCCTGGATGGACCATTGCGTGCTGCTGTTCCGCAATCAGAAGAACATGACCGACGACGCCCTGGTTTCCTTTTCCCGCCGTGTCGGAACCCTCGATCAGGCGCCGCCCAACGAAAACGGCAAGCGTTTCGTCTCGGGTTATCCGGAAATCCTGGTGATCTCCAATGTCGTTGAAAACGGGGTCGCCCTGGGTTCCCTCGGTGCCGGGGAATCGGTGTGGCACACGGACATGAACTATATCGCGGAACCGCCGACGGCGAGCCTGCTGTGGGGCATGGAAGTGCCGGAAACCGGCGGCAACACGGGTTTTCTCAACATGTACAAGGCGCTCGACGATCTGCCGGCGGACCTGCGCGCGCGCATCAAGGGCCGCCAGATCAAGCATGACAGTTCGACCAATTCGGCGGGCTACCTGCGCGAAGGGGCGGAAGAGGTCACGGACGTGACGACCTGTCCCGGCGCGGTGCACCCCATCATCCGCACCCATCCGGTGACCGGGCGCAAGGCGCTCTATCTGGG
>TARA_R110002124_G_scaffold82664_12_pt1 | contig 100109 bp, 84 predicted proteins | sample TARA_R110002124 | Tara Oceans TARA_R110002124 (sample SAMEA4397445) | marine metagenome | biome: Polar Biome; feature: [SRF] surface water layer (ENVO:00010504); material: water (ENVO:00002006), including particulate matter (ENVO:01000060) such as... | depth 5 m | reverse complement strand
ATTTTCTTGCGATTGCAACACTCATTACGAATCCTATTACATAATTCGGGTTGAACAAGCTTAGGCAACTAAAGCTATATGGGATAGATATTTAACCTAACCTAGAATTCATTTTCACTTGGCATTACTCCCTAAAGTAATATTGACCGCAAAACTTAACAAACCCCTATAATCCCAAAGGGGTGCTATTTTTGTAGCCAAGGCTATGAAGCCTTGGTCGAAACTTTTAAACAAGACCTAAACCACATTGAATTAAGGACTTAATTACTTCAATCAAATTAAACACAATTTTTAGTACAATATATTATTTGATTTACAATGTTTAATTGATAAATATTCAAAATTAATTAATAATTCAATCCTAGTAAATTTCTATTTATTCAACCATTTTATTCTTATAATTAACAATAGTACATCATATTAATTTTAATAAATACATTTTAGCAGTCATAAATTGTTTGTTTTAATGAATACTAATATATTGGTTAAATAATTAATAAATTATATAACAAAATAAAGATAAAAATAAATCATTAAAACAGCTATTAAAAGTATTTCCATCAAATTTTAAATCAAATAAATTATTATAATTTAATTAATTTCCTATTTAATGCATAAATCAACGAATACAAACATGTTAATTACCAAATATATTAAATATTATTCAACCCAAAACAACCTAAATTATGAAAAACAAAGCATTTTTGCTTTTTCTGACCATGCTATGGTATGGCCAGATTTACGCACAGAACAACAATGTTACGGGAACCGTGACGGACACCAATGGAGAACCCATTCCAGGTGCCAGTATCATGATAAGCGGAACCTCACAGGGCACTGTCTCAGACATTGATGGGAAGTTTTCCTTAAACGCAGCACCTAATGCCACTTTAATTTTTTCCTTTATTGGATACTTATCACAAACCATCGAAATCCAAAACCGAACAACCATTGACGTAACACTTTACTCCAATGACATTGGGCTGGAAGAGGTAGTGGTTACCGCCCTAGGAATCAAAAGAGAAGCCAAGACCTTGGGCTTTTCCACCACAACAGTAGATGGAGAACTCATTTCAGACAACCGAACTCCCAATTTTGCAGATGCACTTCAAGGCAAAGTAGCAGGGGTAAATATTTCCTCCATGTCCACCGGCCCCGGAGGTACAAGCAAAATTCGGATAAGGGGACAATCTTCCTTTAGCGGGCAAAACAATCCACTTGTAGTCATCAACGGTGTCCCCATGGACAACTCCAACTATTCCCTTGGAGGTAATTTTGGTGATCGCCAATTGAACAACTCCGACGGTGGAGATGGATTACTTAGTATTAATCCTGATGATATTGAAACCTTGACAGTATTAAAAGGAGCAACCGCCGGCGCATTGTACGGCTCTCGAGCCAAAGATGGAGTGATCATGATCACCACCAAAAGCAAAAACTCCAGCAAAGGCTTAGGGGTAGAGATCAACTCCAACTTTACAACTGACACACCACTTGACTTCACAGATTTCCAATATGAGTACGGGCAAGGAGAAGGAGGCGTTAGACCCACTACCGCCTACCCCACTTCTGGAGTTTGGAGTTTTGGTGAAAAATTTGAGCCGGGAATGACACAGATTCTTTTCGACAATGAAGAATGGCCCTACGAACCTGTACACGACCGAATCAAACAATTTTACAACACAGGAACCAACTGGACCAACACAGTTACCGTCTCCAATAGTGGAGACAATGGCGGCTTCAGCCTTTCCTTTGCCAATACAGATAACAAAAGCATTGTCCCTAACTCAAAGTTAAATCGGAAAACCATCAATCTGGGCTTTTCCCAAAACATCACACCTAAGCTTACGGCTTCCGGAAATGCCAATTATTCCCATGAGGCAAACCAGAATCCGCCACAGGTCAATGCCCAGGATTTTTCCTCGGCAACCGTGATCATGACATTGGCCAACTCCATGCCTTTTGAAGCATTGAGAAACAATATCACTTATCCAAACGGAGATGAAATAGTAATGGCAAGATTTCTCGTTAGAAACAACCCTTACTACTCCACCTCTAAGCGATTTGACAATGTGAAACGAGACCGCCTTATTGGTAATGTTTCCCTTAATTACCAATTTACCCCTTGGCTATATGCTATGGGCCGCCTCTCCATGGATTTTTATGTTAGAGACAATGACTACAACACTCCCAATGGCTACGCCCCAATACCACCAGCACCTGCAGGCTTTGTCAATGGCAGTTTCACCCAAGACACCAGAAGATTCAGGGAAACCAACCATGATTTTTTAATTGGAGCCAACCGAACTTTTGGGGATTTCAACATCGACCTGACCTTCGGTGGAAACCAGCGCTATGTTAGAATGGACTACAACAGTGTGGCGGTAAAAGATTTTGTAATCCCTAATCTATACACAGTAATGAATGGTAGGGTAAAAGACCCTCTGTACAGCCTTTCTGAAAAAAAGATCAACTCCCTATACGGACTGGGAGAATTCTCTTATAAAGAATGGCTTTTCCTAAACTTAACAGCAAGAAATGATTGGTTCTCGACTTTAGCACCAGCCAACAGAAGCATTATGTACCCTTCTGCCGCAACGAGTTTTGTGTTTTCACAAGCTTTCCAAAACCTACCCGAATGGCTGTATTTCGGTAAATTACGAGTCGCCTATGCGGAAGTGGGCGATGACAATGTCTCCCCTTATTCCAATGCCCTATTTTATGCGGTAGACAATAACCTTTTCCCGAACCCCGACGGACTTCCTTCCCCTCTAGGCAGGGTAAACGCCAGCACAGTACCCAATACCAACCTAAAACCTTTGAGAGTTCAGGAAACTGAAATTGGCATGGAACTAAGGTTATTTGACGAGAAAATCAATTTTGATTTTGCATACTACCACAAGATAACCAACGATCAGATCCTTGCTACCCAGATTTCCGATGCTTCCAGTTTCACCAATCAATTGGTAAATATTGGCAGAAGCATGAACAAAGGACTGGAAGTTCTGGTATCTGGCTCACCTGTCCGCACCAAGGATTTCCGCTGGGACGCAAGTGTTAATGCCACTTACAATACCTCAGAAGTTTTACAACTAGGTGTATCTGAAGCCGACACCATGATCACCGTAAGCTCTGGAGGAGGAAGAATTCTTCGCCAGGTAGTTGGCCAACCAATTGGTCAGCTCTACACCTTCACCTACCTGAGAGATGATCAGGGCAGAATGGTTTTTGATGAAAACAGTGGGCGACCATTGCGAAATGACGAACCTCAAAACATGGGCTCCGTTTTGCCTAAATACTTTGGAGGGATTTCTAACACTTTCACGTATAAAGGATTGAGTTTATACGCCTTGATTGACTTCAAACTGGGACACAAGATGATCGCAGGTAGAAACCAAAACTTCCTACGACATGGATTACATAAAAACACCCTTGATGGCAGAGATCAGGGTTATGTGGTGGGTGATGGTGTCAACCCTAACGGAGAAATCAATACCACTCAATCTTTGATTCAGCCTTTTTACGAAACAACCAACGTGTTAGGTATTAATGAAGATTGGGTGAGCAATGCCGGTTTCTGGAAGCTTCGTCAAGTTTCACTGAGTTACGACTTCACAAAACTTCTGCCGGACAAACTCTTCATCAAGCAATTGCGCCTAAGTGGTGTAGCCAACAATGTGCTGATCCTGAAAAAATGGACCCAAAACATGGATCCTGAAAACGTTTCTGTAACCTCTGACAATGCCAATGGCATGGATTTCTGGCCTGCCTTACCCCCTACCAGAAGTCTGGGATTTAACCTAAACGCAAAATTTTAAAACCATGAAAAAGCTAACAAAATACCTTTTGAGCCTGGTTATGGCAGTGGGATTCTTCAGTTGTGATGAGAAATTTGATGAAATCAATACCAACCTGGTTGACCCAACTACTTTAAACCCGCTATTCTTACTGAATCAGGGAATTCTTGACATGCGCTATAGAGATGGGGTGAGCTCCTTGCAAGACCTCTCCTATAACTTTGGAATTGTACAACAAATTATCACCCCTTTTGGCAGCTCCCTAGCCGGAGCCAATTACAACCAATTGAACCTGTCCAATTCACAACATATATGGATTAACACTTACCGCAATGTCCTAAAGAACACGGTAGATGCGGTAGAAAAAAGCAAGGTAGACCCAGAAAACACCAACCTGTATCATTCAGCGAGGATTTGGAAAGTCTATGCTTATATGGTATTGACAGATACCTATGGGGACATCCCTTATTTTGAAGGAGCCAAAGGTTTCATAGAGCAAATAGTCACGCCAAAATATGACAGTCAGGAAACCATTTATATGGACCTATTGAAAGAACTGGAAGAAGCCACAGCAGGCCTAGACCCTTCCAAACCATCTTCCACAAGTGAAATCTTATATGGTGGGGATCCTTTAAAATGGAAAAAATTCGGCTACTCTTTAATGTTGCGTGCCGCCATGCGACTAACCAAAGTCGCCCCCTCCACTGCTGAAACCTATGTTTCTAAGGCCGTGGCTGGAGGTTTGATTTCTTCCAATGAGGAAAATGCCGTACTTCGCAACACTTCCATCTTTAACAATTACCTAGGCGTTCATTTGGGAGCAAGGGAAAAGGCCAATTACTACCTAACTGAACCATTTGTCAATCACCTTAAAGACAATGAGGACCCTAGACTGGTATCCATTGCCATCAGACATGTGGGAGCTACCAATGGCCCAAGTCAAACAATAAGCCGAATAACCCGAGACCCGGACCTACAAATAGGCATGCCCATGGGCCACGATGATGTTTCCATCAACAGTGTTTCAGCTGAAACGGGCGTGGTAAGCCTTTGGGACTATACGCAAGCAAATATTTACACAGTTTTAAAAGTGGACTCTCCCCAGTTTTTCCTCACCTATTCCCAAAACCAACTGCTCTTGGCTGAGGCAGCTGTGAGAGGATGGGTACAAGGCGATGCCTCCACTTATTACGAAGAGGGAATAAGGGCAAATATGGAGCAAATGGCACTGTATGATGTGGAAGCCACTGTTTCGGAGCAGGATGCCGAAACGTATATCGCCAACCACCCCCTAGTAGGTGAAACGGCTTTGGAACAGATCAATACTGAATATTGGATTTCGGCCTTCCTAGACGGATCAGAGTTATTTGCCAATTTCAGAAGAAGCGGATACCCAACATTGGAGCCCAACCCTTATGCAGGATCTGAAATCACTGGAGATTTTATCAGGAGTATGCCTTATCCTGACTCTGAAACAGTAGTCAACCGCTCCAATTTACAGGAAGCTATAAGCAGACAAGGCCCCAACAATCTGGATCGAAGAGTTTGGTGGGATCAACCTTAAGAAGGGAGCGTACCTGTCTTAATTAGGCAGGTACGCTTCGTTTTTTTAGTAAAAACCAAAACTTATTCCACAGAAGGTTTTTAATAGTTTAATTTGTACACTAAATTCTAGCTTTCTTTTTACACCTTAATATTCACTAAAAGAAGAAGATTACTTAAGTGCAGCAGTTAACCACAAAACAGGAGTACAAACCATGCTTTATTTTTTTTTGAAGCTTGCTCGGACAAGAATTTAGGCATCACACTGCTTCAAAAGGAAAACCCAGCAATAATTTCACAAAACAAAGATTTAAACAACAACCCAATAATCAATGAAAAAAACAGAAAAAAAAGTCATAAAAAAACCAGCCACCAGACCTGTGACTAGGAGAAATGCCATCCAGTCAGTTCTAGGACTAGCAGGAACGAGCTTACTCCTTCCACTTTCTTCTTATGCTGACAAACCTAGCCCAACCAACTTCAAGGCAGGCGAAGTAAGAATCACCAAACTAGAAACGTTTTTAGTAAAACCACGCTGGATTTTTCTAAAAATCCATACAGATGCTGGTGTAGTAGGACTGGGCGAACCCTTACTGGAAGGCCGAGCACTAACCATACAAACTGCCATTAAAGAATTAGAACCATACCTAATCGGCAAGGATCCTAGACATGTGGTACATCACTGGCAAGCGATTTACCGCCATGCTTTTTATAGAGGAGGTCCTATCCTGACTTCAGCCCTAAGCGGCATTGATCATGCACTTTGGGACATTAAAGGAAAGCTGCTCGGTGTGCCCGTCTATGAGCTTTTCGGAGGACCTACCCGAGACCGGGTAAGAATATACGGCCGAGCCTCTAATGCCGAAGACATGAAAAAAAGAAAGCAGGAAGGTTATACCGTAATCAAAACAGGTGTAGCTAAAAAACAGCCTGCCAGAATAGTGGAGAACCCAGCTTTCATACAATATGCCTCGGACAATTTCGCCTCCCTTCGAGAAGCCGGTGGACCGGAGATGGATATTGGAATAGATTTCCACGGATCTATCTCCCCACAAACCGCCAAGGTACTCATCAAAGAATTGGAACAGTACCAACCCATGTTTATAGAGGAACCTTGTCAAGCACAAAATGTGGATGTGATGGCAGAAATAGCCAGAGGAACACATTTACCTATTGCCACTGGAGAAAGAATTTTTACAAAATGGGGATTCAGAGAGATTTTAGAAAAAGGTGCTGCCAGCATAGTTCAGCCTGACCTTTGTCATGCTGGTGGATTGACAGAGGGAAGATTGATTGCCGGGATGGCAGAAGCCTATTATGCAGCCATCGCTCCACACAACCCTATGGGCCCTATCTCCTTGGCTTGTGGCCTGCATTTAGCGGCTAGCGTACCCAACTTCCTGGTACAAGAACAAGTTTCATTGGGAGAAGGCTATCTAAAAACACCATTTAAGCTGGAATCAGACGGCACGGTACTTATTCCAAAAGGACCGGGATTAGGTATTGAGTTGGACGAGGATGCCTTACAAGACAAGATAGGCCACGACTGGACCAATCCTCAATCCTATGACCCAAGGGATGGATCAGTGGTGGACTGGTAGGAATTTCCAATCAAGCAATATAAAACAGAAACGATAAATCTTATAGTCGATAAACAATGAAAGTAAAGGAAAACAACACAAGAAGAAATTTAATCAAAGGACTGGGGCTAGGTACCATGGCAGGAATGCTAGGAATGTACCCAAAAGCAATGGCAGCACCTGAAAAAGAAAAACCAGCCTACCTCAACGGGCTCCCCCCTTTGACTATCACCAATGTAAAAGCAATAGGCCTAGCTCCAAGTGGATCAAACCTAATCGTAATAAAAGTAGAAACCTCCGAACCAGGTCTTTACGGACTAGGTTGCGCCACCTTTACCCAAAGGGCCTTTGCAGTAATAACCGCCATAGAAAAATACCTTAAGGATTTTTGCGTAGGCAAAGATGTTGACAATATCGAAGACATGTGGCAGTCGCTTTTTGTAAGTTCCTATTGGCGAAATGGACCAGTACTCAACAATGCCATCAGTGGGATTGACCAGGCCTTATGGGACATTAAAGGCAAACGCGCCAACATGCCTACCTATCAATTGCTAGGAGGAAAATGTAGGTTTGCCATTCCATGCTATACCCACGCAAGCGGCAACACCCCAGAGGAAGCGGCCAATCAGGTTTCCTCCTATATGGAGGAGGGTTACCGTTATGTAAGGATTCAGCAAGGAGGTTATGGCGGGGCAGGAATTTCTGGCGAACCAGACTTTAAAAAACAAGGTTTTGCCCGTAACACAGACCAGTACATGGATCAGGGCAAATACAGAAAGGATGTGCCCAAATTATTTGAAACCGTAAGGAGGCAATGTGGAGAGGAAGTCGAACTACTGCATGACATTCATGAAAGACTAGACCCCATAGACGCCATTAACGTCATCAAAAGTGTGGAGCCATACAATCCATTCTTTATTGAAGACCCTTTCTCTCCCGAACAGATGGAATGGTTCAAACAATTAAGAAATGCCACTACCGTCCCTTTGGCTATGGGTGAGTTGTTCAATAATATCAATGAATTCAAAGAGCCTATGACCAATCGATTGTTTGATTATATCCGAATTCATATTTCCCAGATTGGCGGAATTACTCCAGCCATGAAAGTGGCTCGACTGGGTGAATTTTATGGTATAAAAACTGCTTGGCATGGCCCAGGAGATGTGTCTCCGGTAGGTCATGCGGCCAATGCACACATAGACCTTGCCATCTGGAATTTCGGCATTCAGGAAGCTGCCAGAATATCGGATTTATCCAGAGAGATTTTCCCAGGATCACCTACGATGAAGGATGGCTATATGTGGGTAAATGAAGTTCCAGGTTTGGGTGTTGACATCAACGAAAAGCTGGCCGCCAAATACCCCATGCACACCAATTCTCGCTGGACAGTAAGGAAGTTTGATGGGACGATTATTAGGCCTTAAGAAGAAGGGATTGGGTGATCATTGATCGAGTGGTAGGTGATCTGTGATCTGTGATTGGGTGATAGGGTAGGGAGAATAAATTTCGCACCATCACAACATCACAGATCACAACATCACTACATCACTACATCACTACATCACTACATTCAGACCGTTATGAAGCAGGACGAATTCAATGAACTATTCAGAAACCGCACCAAGATTCTAGCATTACGTGTAATAACACTATTAAGCGATCTTAAGTACATTGACAGTGATGCATTTGGCACAATAAGAAAGCAATTGGTTAGATCTGTAACCTCCACTGTTGCAAATTTCAGAGCAGTCTGCAGGGCTAGGTCGGATAGGGAACGTTTCGCCAAACTATGTATTGTTGTTGAAGAAGCAGATGAAACCTTATTCTGGATAGAAATGATTATAGAAGCAGGATTTATTCCCAAAGAAAAAATGACAGATTGTTACAAAGAAGCCGAAGAAGTATTAAAGGTAATGGCCGCCTATAAGAAGAAATTGCAAAGGTAAAGGGCTGATAGATGATACGGTGATCGGTGATTGAGTGATCGATGATAGGGAGACAATAAGGGATATCACAACATCACCACATCACACATCACAACATCACTGATCACCACATCACTGATCACCCGATCACCACATCACCCCATTCACCCTTACCTGAAATACGCTTTATCCACCTCAATTTCGCTCAATAACGGATCGTTAATTTCTTTCATTTTAGTTAATATTTTTTGGTGGAGAACTTCAATTACTTGCCGAACCTCTTCGCTAGAGTCGTTGATCAAGTTAATGTTTTCTTCGGGATCGAGGGCGATATGATACAATTCATCTCTTTTTGGGTCCATAAAGTCCCTTACCAATTTCCATTCTGGAGTCCTGTAGCTTCTTAAAAAGGAAGTCGCATAATTGACCATACTGTATTCAGAATAAAAATCATTGTCCCAATCAGCGACTTCTTCTCCTTTAATTAAAGGAACCAAGCTCCGACCTCTGAGTTTATGTTCAGCCTCAGAAGGAAGCCCAACTCCAGCCATTTCAAGAAGCGTAGGGTAAATATCAAGCACCGAAATAGTTTGATCTATCTTTCTTCCCGCCTGAGTCACTCCTTTCCAGTACACAATGGCAGGTATTTTTATAGAGTTATCAAATAAATTGGGTCGATAGCCGGTATTAATATTGGAAGTAGCAGCGGGGATGTTTTTTGTAATCCATTTTCCATTCCCTTTATGTTCTATGCCATTGTGCCCCATATTGTAACCATGGTCAGACATGAAAACAACTATGGTATTGTCCATAAGGCCTTTTTCTTCAAGTGCTGCAAGGACTCTACCCACATTCCTATCCATTCCGGCAGTACTGGCAAGGTATTCTCTCATTTTTCTTTTGGCTTTTGCAATGTTAAGGTCTGGATAGCCCGGATTCGGTAAGATGGGATCCATATTTTGAAAAGGTGCCCAATCTTCATCCGCTACAGGCAACCATTGAGAATGTGGGGCACGGGTATTGAAACACAAAAGAAATGGGGAATTACCTGTGGATTTAATAAAAGAGATAGCTTCGTTTGCCAAAATATCTGTGGTCAAACCTTTTACAATTTTTACTTCCCCATCTATTTCCAATTCAGGATTTTCAGGACTTGTCCCACCTCCCAAAAGACCTGAGAAATAATCAAAGCCATGGTTTTTGGGATGGTATTGCTTCCCATCTTCAGTTGACCAGTCTCCTAAGTGCCACTTCCCTACCAAACCTGTATGGTAGCCATTTTTTTGAAGCATCTCAGCAAATGTGATACTCTTAGGATCAAGTCCGGCATTCACATTAGGATCAAATGTCAATCTACTATGGTTAGGACTTACTATAAAATCCAAAATATTGTATTCACTGGCATAACGCCCTGTCATTATACTGGTCCGTGAAGGACTACATACCGGAGTGGTGGTAAAAGCATTGCGAAAAGACACTCCTTTTGCTGCTAGTTTATCCAAGTTCGGTGTATAAGCATTGGGATCCCCCGAGGAAGCAAAAGCCCATGGCGCCTGATCATCAGTTAAAATAAACAAAATATTGGGCCTTTCAATCGCTTCTTGAAAAGCGTAGGTAATGGATGTAGAAAGCAATAAACATATTGCCCCAAGTATGGCTTTAATTTTATTTACGGTCATTTTCTTTGGGTTATTTTTAATTTTTACTGTTAGTAAGCACTTGGCATTTTCTTCGATAAAGAAGACCTAATGATGGCTATTAATTAGAAATCCAAGATAATTAAAAACTTGGTATATTCCATTTTACAATTAGGGCATTGCCAAAATTGAGTGCAATCCTTTCCTAGTCATAGTTGGCAATTTATCGCTCAATTTATAGCTTTGCACCATGCAGACAAAGCCTTTTAAATATGTCTTTCGCTTACAATACCTGGGAATCCGCTACCATGGATGGCAAGTTCAGAAAGGTCTTAAAACCATTCAGGGTACACTCGAAAAAACTTTCAGATTTGTACTTAAGCACGAAGATTTCAATATACTGGGTTCAAGCCGGACTGACACAGGTGTTTCTTGTCTTTATGGAGCCTTTGAATTATTATTAAGCCATGAGATCAATCCCGAGGAATACATTGCCACTTTAAATGAATCCCTCCCTTCTGACATAAAAATCTTGAGTGCTGCTCAATCCACGTATGCTTTCAACATCATTCAGGATGTTGCCAGTAAAAGTTATGGCTATTATTTCGCCTATGGTGAAAAACCACACCCCATGTATGCAGGGTCGGTTGCCTATGCTGGCTTAAAGATAGATTTAAACATCATGCAGGAAGGGGCGGCCTTATTTGAAGGAAGACATGATTTTAGAAGATTTTGCACCCAAGGCAAAAACACCGATGATTTCGTAAGGAATATAATCCACTCCAAAATCGAAACGCCTCCTGAAAACCATTTTTTCCTACCTGAAAAAAACGTAAAGGTATTCAGGATTATTGGGGAAGGCTTTCTCATGCATCAAGTAAGAAGGATGACGGCAACACTTTTCCAACTAGGTAAAGGTGATATAACTTTAGCTGATTTAAAATATGCACTTCAAAGCCAGGAGAAAACTCCGTTTTGCGGAAAAGCACCAGCAAATGGCTTAATTCTTGAAAAAGTTGTTTTCAAAGACAATTTATTTTGAATTAAATCTACAAACCCAAGCAGTTACTTGTTCTTTTCTTTCAAATCCGAAAATTATAAATTGAATAAAAAGCTTATTGCATAAACCATGTCAGGGTATTGAATTAAGTACTTCTAACTGTTTTTCAATGTCTTTTCACCTGTATTATTTGGATGACCCTGAGTGGCCACAACAATTAATTCAATCAAATTTGCTTGATTTCTTCCAAAGCTTTTTTTGTTTTTAGGATTTCAGATTACCTTCGTAACTTCATCGTTAAGAAGTAATACAGTTATGAGAACATGGTTTTTGTGTAAGGTAAAGTATGCCAAGGAAAATGAGGAGGGACTTCTCAAAAATGTCTCAGAACAATACCTAGTAGATGCAGTATCCTTTACAGAGGCTGAAGCCAGGATATATGACATGCTAGGAAGTGTCATCAGAGGAGATTTTCAAGTTACCAGTATTAGTAAAAGCAATATCGTAGATGTCTTTTTCTTCGATGATGTGGATGTCTGGCATAAATGTAAAATCACCTATATTGTAGCCGATGCAGACAGTGGTAAAGAGAAAAAGGTTACCCAATACATGTTGGTAACAGCCCACAACCTCAAGGAAGCCTACGACCGTATCTATGAAAGTCTGAACAATATGCTTGTAAGCTTTAATGTTCCTGATATTTCAGAAAGCCCAATCGTAGAAATTTTCCCTTACGAAAAGGATGATGAGGAATTAAATCCCGCTATTCCCGATAATTTAAAACCTTTATCAGAGGTAGAGAATGAAAGTGAAAATGTAGAAGAAACCCAATCCTAAGCAAGGTCAAGAACTTCTTCTCTTTATAAATCATACCCGAGATGGCCAAAAAGCCATCTCCTTTTTTTACCTATATAGCTTTCAGGTATGGGGGGACTAATTGGTATACGACTAGAAACTTGGAGGGAACCTTCCCAAATTCATTCTTCGAAGAAAATCTACAAAAGGTCACCTTATGGCTTCAATGCTTTTCTCAACCATAAGCAGATCTGGATCAGGCACTATCGACGTATATAAATCGAAAAGCAACAATTTCTAAATGAAAATTGTTTTGTTTATTACGAAATACATATTACTTTATATATTAATAAGTTATTATTAACTTACGAATTGGTTAGAAGGAAATTATACTGCGATGAAAAGCTCATTAACATTTTTAGTTTGTATTATTTTATTGACGTTCAATTCAGTCGTGGCTCAGGATGACCGTACTGATAGGCTTGGGATTGGAATTGGCCCTTCTTTTATGTATGGGGACAACACAGGGGTACACAGCAAATTCAATTTTAAGGTATTACCAGCCATTTCAGTTGATTACCATAAAAAACTAACCCCTTACTTTGACCTCAAAGGAACATTAGGCTGGCAGATGATAAATAGCGGGGATCATTACAATCAAGAGCAAATCGATGTAATTGCTGCCGCAAACCTCCCTCATGCCTTTTCTGGAAATGTTTTTTATGGAGACGTTATGCCTATTTACCATATCAATCCAAATTTAAGCGGGTATATCCCTTCATTAATCAAAGTTTATACAGGTTTAGGGCTAGGGTATTTCTACGCCGACCGTAGGGATGAAAGGATTATTCCAAATGACCCAAGAGGAAGATCAGAGACCTACGATGCGTCGGACTCAGGAATTTATATTCCTTTTCGCGTTGGCATTTTTAAGGAATTGAAATCCAATGCTGACATTGGTTTGGAATCAACTTTTATATACAGTCCCTTCGGCCAACTAGATGGTAATGATTTACAACAGAAACGAATCAAAGCTGACATGTTGATGCAACTGCAGTTTTATTATAGGATTTACATAGGTTACAAGTATTGATTCAGCAGCTTGTTAAACCACCAACGGTATGCAATAAAACGAGTAGGTTTATTATGGAGATCTCCTAAGGCTATAAATTAAACTTTGAAACTGCCCGAAGGTTAAGCTGCCGCTTAGAACAATCTAACTGGAGAGAGAATGTTTAATTAAGGATTTATAAATAAAGCTTTCACAAATCCATTTCAATTTAAATTCAGAATATATTTTTAAAAAAGCCCATAACTTTCTAGATTTAAAAAATCTTCACACCCAGATAACCTATGAAAATTAATAGTTATGTCCTGTTTCTCTCCCTTGTAGCTGCATTGGGAGGTTTTTTGTTTGGATTTGATACTGCTGTTATTTCCGGCGCTGAAAGGCAGATTCAGGAATTATGGTCTTTAAGTGATTGGAGTCATGGACTCGCAATTGCAATCGCCTTATACGGAACCGTTATAGGAGCCCTATTCGGAGGAATCCCTGCAGACAAATATGGTAGAAAGAAATCATTGATTTGGATAGGTATACTCTTCTTTGTATCCGCTCTAGGATCTGCTATAGCTCCAGAGATTTATTCTTTTATGATTTTCCGTTTTATAGGAGGATTGGGTGTAGGAGCATCTTCAGTAGTTGCCCCGATGTACATCAGTGAAATTTCACCCGCAAAAAACAGAGGTCAGTTAGTAGCTTTGTATCAATTCAATCTGGTTTTTGGCATTCTAATGGCTTATTTATCAAATTACCTTATCGATATAAACATAGCAGTAAACAGCTGGAGATGGATGCTAGGTATGGAGGCTATTCCTGCTTTAATCTATACACTCTTGGTATTGAGAGTACCTCAAAGCCCAAGATGGTTGATTGCTAAATGGGGTGATTTTGAAAAAGCAGAAAAGATCCTTAAAAAGACAGATCCAGAAGGTGTGGAAGAAGCCGTTAGACTTGCCCTGGAAGAGAAAAAGCTTAATAAGGTTACTGTAGGTTTTATGGCCTTGTTCAATAAGAAATACATAAAAATAACAATGCTCGCAATTTTCATCGCATTGTTCAATCAACTTTCAGGAATAAATGCCATCATCTATTTTGCTCCAAGAATTTTTGATATGGCAGGAATCAGTGCTGAAAGTGCCTTACTATCAACTGTGGGGATCGGTGTAATAAATATAGTTGCCACCATGTTAGGGCTATTTCTAATTGATAGGATCGGTAGAAAAAAATTAATGTACATAGGCTCATTCGGATATATTGTATCCTTACTTCTAATTGCCTTTTCATTCTCCGGTGCAGAGATCAATAGTTCTTTATTGCCGATATTTGTCTTCATGTTTATTGCTTCACATGCTGTTGGACAGGGGGCTGTCATTTGGGTTTTCATCTCTGAAATTTTCCCCAATGAACTCCGTGCACATGGACAATCTATGGGCTGTTTCACCCACTGGATTTTGGCTGCCATTATCGCAAATGTTTTCCCTCTAATGGCCAACCAATTTGGTCCAATGGTCATCTTTGGCTTCTTTGCATTAATGATGTTGTTGCAATTGGTATGGGTATTTACTAAAATGCCAGAGACTAAGGGTCGTTCACTTGAAGAAATTCAAAAAGAATTTGTAAAAGACAATGGTTAAAAAAATAATCTGTTTTGGTGAAATGTTGTGGGATGTATTCCCTAAAGAAAGCATTGCTGGTGGTGCACCTATGAATGTTGCCTTACATCTTCAGCATCTTGGTTTAGATGTAAAAATGATTTCTAAGGTTGGAGATGACAAACCTGGCCGTAAATTACTGGCATTTACAGAAAAGTATGGGTTAAACCAGGAGCTTATCCAGGTAGACAAGGAGTATCCCACAGGAAGTGTAATAGTAGACGATCAGGACAAGGAGAACATCAAGTATGAAATTGTAAAACCTGTAGCATGGGATCATATTCAATGGACTGAAGACATTGAGAAAGTAGCAAGGAATGTCAATGCGATAATTTTCGGTTCACTAGCAGCTAGAGAAGAAGAAAGCAAGGAAACGCTTTTCAAACTTCTAGAGACTCCTGTATTAAAAATTCTCGACATCAATCTTCGTCCTCCTTATTATACCGCAGATTTATTGGATCGACTTATGACCAAAGCGGATATATTAAAAATAAATGAGGATGAGCTTACCCTGCTTGCCAATTTCTATGACTTGCCTAACCAGATGGATGCAGCCCTGGAAAAATTAAGTGAGCTGTTTTCTTTTGAATTGGTGTGCATAACCCTGGGAAGTAAAGGAGCGGCTATCTATCAAGAGGGAGAAATCATCAAACATCCTGGCTACCCTGTTGAAGTGCAAGATACTGTGGGTTCCGGAGATGCATTTTTGGCTGGCTTTGTCAGCAAATATCTAGCGAAGGAATCACCCGAAAAAATTCTTGATTTCGCCTGTGCTTTAGGGGCATTGGTGGCCACCTTCAATGGAGGAACACCTCAATATAACGATGAAGACATTGCTGCAATTAAAAGCAGTGAACCCTCCGAATGAGATAAGCCATTCCAAAGGGTTCATTTTATTTTTCAGAAGGTGAATACATCCTGAAGAAGTAATTAGCTTACCTCTAATTAGAAACTAATACCGGCGGATAATTTAAATCCTCTGTTGTAAACTGAGGCATCCGAGTCTTTGAATACGGGATTAATTCCAAAATCATAGCTAGCTTGAAGATTAAGACCTTTCGGTAAATTATACCCAACGCCTACGACCACAGCCGCATCAAAATCACTTATATTGTCAGTATCCCAACCATAAGTATTCCCTAAGGCATCAGCTTCAAAGCTTGAACCTACTAGAACAGAAGCCTGTGGACCAAAAAATAGATTCACTCCATCTGTAGCGTAAATCCTAAACAATACTGGCAAATCAACATAATCCAATACAGCTCTGGAATTGACCATATCATCATTTTGTGTTCCTTTCACAGAATAATACAGCCCTGGCTCAATTGAGAACCGATCGGAAATAAATCCATTTCCATAAAATCCTGCATGGAAGCCAACTCGATTGTTGTAGTCATTGCTACTGACATCCGATCCACCCCAGGTGAAGAAATTTGCTCCACCTCTTACTCCAAATCCTGATTCATTTTGCGCCTGTACGGCCACTGTCCCCAACAGGAGAAACGATAGTAATAGTCCTAGTTTGTGCATAGTAATAAAATAATTGGTTTAGGTTTTAATTAATACCAATTCTATGCCAGAGATTATTTATTAATCAAATATTAATATAACACAAATGAACCAACCATTTAAACTCAGGTAAAACACAATATTTCCCCATATTTCATCCTTGCTGTTTGGCTGATTAAGTCAGATCAAACAACTCTTTTTTCAATATAACTGGAATTGAGAATGGCTAGAGCCCCCATGTATTTGAGTTGAAATTTAATAAGGTCGCCAACCTTGTAATTTTTAGGATTTTCACCCAAATTAATAATGATCATATCAGAACTGGCTCCCAGAATTTCGAATGCCCCATCATCAGGTAAAAGGTATTTCGGATCTACATCAAGTAAACCCAAATCTAAAATTGCCCGGAAGGAGGATTGCCCATAAAGAGATTCATCTATTTCTGTCACCTCTCCTTGAGGATTCGAGGCCAATGTTCCTGTGGGAAGCAAAGGCTTCTCTTGCATTTCTATGATCTCAGCAAACAGTTCAAAGACATTGTCATGCATTCCCTCAATGGTTTTTTCCTCAACCAAATCAACGCCAAAGTATAGGGTCTCCCCTATTCTAAAGTGGTTAACTCCCTTAGGCAATTGCTTGCGAAGCATAAGCGGGATGGTAACCGAGGTCCCTGCTGACACCCAAGGTATCTTCTTATTGAACTTAAGCTCAATGATCTGTTTGTAAAGAGAAAGCTGAATCAGTTTATCCGCCGAAGGAAGTACACCATTTAGGCAGTTCAAATTAGTTCCCAAACCTATCACTTCAATATTAGGCAAGTCAAAAACTCCCGCATAGAAATCCAGCAAATGGTCTCCCATGACTCCTTCGCGAAGGTCTCCAGTTTCTACCATAATAATAATCTTATGGCTTCTATTTTGCTTTACGGCTTCCTCACTAATCCACTTAATGGTATTTAATTCACTATTAAGACTTACATCCGCATACTTTACCACATCTCCCAGGTTCCTTTTAGATGGAGGCTTGATGTAAACAGTCTGAACATCAGGATTTAACTCCTTAATTTTCGCCAGATTGCTTATTCTGGAATCATGAATTTCATTGGTCCCCATATTAATTAACTCCTGTAGGTACATTCGATTACCACAAAGAATTTTGGACACAATACCCCATGACACATCATTTTCCTCAAACTCTTTTTTCAAAAATTCAAAGTTTGATTTCAGCTTGCCCCTATATAGATTTAAGAATGCCATATTATTTTTTCAATCTCATTTCTAAGTATTTATTCTCAAAACCCAATTTTTCATAGAGAAATTTTGCAGGATTATCCGGCTCAACATGAAGGGCGACATCCCCTTGCGCCATATCAATGGCTGTTTTCATTAGCTTTTTACCTACGCCTTTACCTCTTTGTGAGGCATCCACTGCTATATAAACAAGGATATTTTCAGGAATATAGCCAGACATACCTGTCTTATTGACAACTACAACCCCTACTAATTTCCCTTCTTCTCTGGCCATAACAGAAAAACCACCTTTATCTCCTGCCTGATCTAGTGCATAATCAAGGCAGCGCATGATATCCTCTTTGGGGTCACCATATTGATCAAGGTGCTCAAATAAAAAGTCAGCAATTTCAAGTTTTTGCAGATAGGTGGCATTGTCAATGGCCGATAGTGTTTCTAAGGTAAACATTTATGATTTATATTTTAATTAAATTTTAACTAATCAATTATTAATCTTGTATACAAGCAAAAACACTGCTAAAGATGCAAATACCCCAAAAAAGTTGGGATCAAGACCAAATGGCAGTGAAAGCTCCAAAACAGACAGAACAGCTGTTGTTCCTCCCCCTATCACCATGGATACCAAGGCAGCCATGGGAGAGCGCATGTTCCAAAAAAGGCCTGCAATAATGGGAACGAATAATCCGGAAACCATAAAAGCATAGGAATATAACATGAGTTCTAACACATTGGTCATTTGTAAGGCTATAATTAATGCAATAACTCCAATGAGCAATGTAAAGAACTGACTCATCCGCATTACGTATTGATCGTTTTTTGTCTTCAAAAATCGACCGAATATATCGGTAGTAAGATTTCCTGATGCAGCCATAAGACAAGAATCAGCCGTAGAAAGCACTGCAGAAAAATAGGCAGACATCATCAACCCCATTATACCCGGAGGCAAAACAGTACTTAATAAAATAGGTAATCCCATTTCCGGATCCAACGTTTCAAGACCTTCTACAATAAGTCCTTGTTCAAACGCGACCTTAGCCAAAAGACCTAAAGACACACCCATAAAAGCCATGATAGGCCATTCAAACAAACCTGCAATAAACCATGCTTTCTTGGCCGACTTTACGCCTGTACTAGCAAATATCCTTTGATAAAGGGTCATCCCAACAAACCAAATCGGTAGTATGGTAATGCCCCAATTGGCAAGATCCTGCCATTTTATATTGGTCAAAGAGAAATATTCATCTGGAAGGGTGTTTCTAATAACTTCCCATCCACCAACATGATAATAAGAGACCGGCAAACCTATAAATATAAAGCCCGCCATTAACACAATCCATTGTATAGTATCCGTATATATCACAGCTTTAAGACCACCCAATACAGTATAAACCACTGCAATGATGCCCATGATAAGTAAGGCCATGTTTAAATCTAAGGTTGGAAAGGTACCAGAAGCTAATTTGGCTCCTGCAAGAAGTTGAGAGGAAGTAAACCCAAGATAACCCACAAAGGAAATTATGGCAGCAGCGATTCCTACTTTTTTATCAAACAAATGCTGAAAGATCTGGGGCAAGGTGTAAAATTTTTCAAAAGCAGGATTGGCCCTTACTTTGGGAATCAAAAATACTGCAGCTAACCAAGCTCCCAACAGCCCCGTAAACAACATCCAACTACCTGAGAGCCCCATCATGAAACCCAAACCACCTAGTCCAACTGAAAAGCCACCGCCTACATCAGTGGCAACTACAGAAAGCCCAATATGCCAGCTCCCTATATTTCTACCACCAACATAATAGTCGTCCTGCCCAGTATTTTTTCTCATAAAATAAAAGCCTACACCGAGCATCAATAGCATGTAGACAATAAAAATAGATAAATCTATAATTGACATTTAGTATATGTTTTTTGATTAATTGCTACCTATAAATAAAAAAATATCTCACAAAACCTAGCTCCTTAGACAAGAACTATAAATTAAACCCGAAATATGCAATAGACATTCTATTACATAATCCGGTTAAACATTTAATATTCATTATGGTATAGCAAAAAAAAAGACCGGAAGTCCGGTCTTTAATATTTCAATGTGGTAAATTTCAACTTTCCTCTGTACTCAGAGACGCTGCGAAATACTCTCTATTTAGTCTCGCAATATTGCTTAGGTCAATTTCCTTAGGACATTCTGCAGAACATGCGCCTGTATTTGTACAAGCTCCAAATCCTTCACTATCCATCTGAGCGACCATTTTCTCAGCGCGCTCTCTTTTCTCCACTTTTCCTTGAGGTAACAAGGCCAATTGAGAAACTTTAGCAGACACAAAAAGCATGGCCGAAGCATTCTTACATGCAGCTACACAAGCCCCACAACCAATACATGTAGCCGAATCGAAAGCCTCATCCGCAATTATTTTTGGAATAGGAATCTCGTTTGCATCAGGTACACCACCAGTATTGACAGATACATAACCTCCAGACTGAATAATTCTATCGAAAGAACTTCTGTCCACTACCAAATCCTTGATTATTGGAAATGCATTGGCTCTCCAAGGTTCTATAGTGATGGTATCTCCATCCTTAAAAGAACGCATATGCAATTGGCAGGTGGTTGTTTGTGTTGGTCCATGAGGCTGCCCATTGATATACAATGAACACATGCCACAAATTCCTTCCCTACAATCATGATCAAAATGAACAGGATCTTCTCCCTTTTCTGAAAGGTCTTCATTCAAAACGTCTAACATTTCCAAGAAAGACATGTCTGAAGAAATTCCACTTAATTTATAATCTTTAAAGCCCCCTTTATCAGATGGGTTTTTCTGCCTCCACACTTTTAATGTAAGATTCATATTATGATGAATTTTATAGGTTCAATCAATTATTTGTAGCTTCTCTGTGTAAGCTTAACATTTTCAAAAACAAGCTCCTCTTTATTCAAGACTTCTTCTTTCCCTTCTCCTGCATACTCCCAAGCAGCTACATAGGCGAAATTTTCATCGTCCCTCAAAGCTTCGCCCTCTGGCGTTTGGTGTTCATCTCTAAAGTGACCGCCACAAGACTCTTCTCTATGAAGCGCATCAACCACCATTAACTCTCCCAATTCTAGAAAATCTGCCACTCTGTGTGCTTTTTCTAAAGAAAGGTTAAGCTCTTCTCCTGTACCCAAAACTTTCACATCCGACCAGAATTCCTTTTTCAATTCTTTGATCAATTCTTTGGCTTTGGTAAGTCCGGCAGCATTTCTAGCCATTCCACAATGGTTCCACATGATCTTACCCAATTTTTTATGGAAATGATCTACTGTTTTATTACCATTGATACTTAATAATTTCTGGATTTTCGCTTTTACTTCATCCTCACACTTTTTGAACTCAGGATGATCAACCGAAACCTTTTCATTTGGAATTCCAGCCAAATAATCACCTAACGTGTAAGGTATAACAAAATAACCGTCAGCTAAACCTTGCATAAGTGCAGAAGCTCCCAATCTATTGGCTCCGTGATCGGAGAAATTGGCTTCACCAAGTGCGTACAATCCTGACACATTTGTCATTAGATTATAATCTACCCAAAGACCGCCCATAGTGTAGTGAACAGCTGGGTATATTTTCATCGGTGTTTTGTATGGATTTTCTCCTGTGATCTTCTCATACATATCAAACAGGTTACCATATTTGCCTTTTACCGCATCTTCTCCATCACGTAAAATGGCGTCTCTGAAGTCCAGGAATACTGCTTCGCCTGTTTCGTTTACACCTCTTCCTTCATCACAAACGTACTTCGCATTACGAGAAGCAACATCCCTAGGTACTAAATTACCAAAAGAAGGGTATTTTGTTTCAAGGTAATAGTCTCTGTCCTCATCTTTAATGTCTTTAGGTGCTATTTCCTTTTTCCTTAACTTTTCAGCCATCTCTACCGTCTTAGGTACCCATACCCTGCCATCGTTCCTTAAGGACTCTGACATAAGGGTTAACTTCGACTGATGATCCCCGGAAACCGGAATACAAGTAGGGTGTATCTGTGTATAACAAGGGTTGCTAAAGTAAGCTCCTTTTTTATGTGCTCTCCAGGCAGCGGTAACATTTGATCCCATAGCGTTGGTTGAAAGGAAAAATACATTCCCATAACCTCCTGTACAAAGTAAGACAGCATCTCCACTATGAGACTCAATCGCTCCTGTAATCAGATTCCTTGTAACAATTCCTTTGGCTTTGCCATCGACGGTCACTACATCCATCATTTCTGTACGAGGACATAACTTCACCTTACCATTGGCTACCTGTCGACTTAGTGCCGAATAGGCTCCCAATAGTAATTGTTGCCCAGTTTGGCCCCTTGCATAGAATGTACGGGAAACCTGAGCACCACCGAAGGAACGGTTGGCAAGCAAACCACCGTATTCTCTTGCAAAAGGAACTCCTTGGGCCACGCACTGATCAATAATATTGACAGATACCTGCGCCAAACGATAAACATTAGCTTCTCTTGAACGATAATCGCCACCTTTTATGGTGTCATAAAACAATCGGTAAACAGAATCACCGTCATTTTGATAATTCTTAGCAGCATTGATACCTCCCTGAGCGGCTATTGAGTGTGCTCTTCTTGGGCTATCCTGAAAACAGAAAGCCTGAACATTATAACCCAACTCAGCAAGTGAGGCTGCAGCAGAAGCTCCAGCCAAGCCAGTACCTACTACTATAATATTGTATTTTCTTTTATTGGCCGGATTGACCAATTTCACATTAAACTTATGGTTGGTCCATTTTTCAGCCAAAGGACCATTGGGTATTTTTGAATCAAGTTTCATCAATATTCAAATTTAATTTCCCTTTAATTTCTTGAATTTTAGTCTCCTTAGCTTCCCTGAATAAACATCACAATGGGAATCAATGCAAATAATGCTGGTACTATAATGGCAAATGCCAATCCTAATTTTTTGATAAAAGGGGTGTATTTCTTATGATTAATTCCTAAAGTTTGAAAAGCACTGGCAAAACCGTGGGATAAGTGAAATGCCAATATCCCCATACTTACAACATAGAAAATTACATAAAAGATGTTTTGGTAGGCCGCTGATACAATGGCAAAGCTATCTTTGTAACTCACACCATCATAGGTAGCAATTGGCACTTCACCAAACTTTAACTCATACCAAAAACCTCTCAAGTGAACCAGGATAAAAATCAAAATCAAAGTTCCGAGAATACCCATACTTCTAGAACTCCAAGAGCTATTCTCTGAAGCTTTACTTACGGCATAACCAATCGGTCTTGATTTTTTGTTGTGCTTGGTAAGGATAACGGCATAGACCGCATGAAGAAGAATAAAACCGAAGTTTAAAATTGAAACAATTCTGATCAATGGATTCGAGGCCATTGTCTCAGCGTAAATGTTAAAGGATTTTCCTCCGTCTGGAATGATTAATTGCAAGTTCCCCGCAAGGTGAACTACCAGAAACAAAATAAGAAATAATCCCGTCAGGGCCATTAATAATTTTCTGCCCAGCGTACTATTTAAGGTTTTAGATACCCAACTCATATAATTTTTCGTTATTACGGTTTGATCTTTATATTGACGCCAAATTTACATTTGTAATCGATAGCAAACAATCAATCAACTGTCAATCATCTTATTTTAATTAGTTCTAAATAAACCCAAATAAAATTAGCTTCTGAATGTTTAAACTAGGCTATTCCCTTTTTGTTCTGGCATTCAGCCTATGAACTTAAAAAAAAAAAGTTCATTTGACATGAAAGTAATTTTGTTTAGAATTTGAAGGCTCACTAAATCGCTCAAATACCATGTAGTTTAGATTTAAAAACACTTTTGAGAAGGTTTTATAACAATACATTCTATAATTAAACAGTATAGAGAATGAAAAATTCACTATAAAGATATAATTTAGGGTAACCATTGAAAAAATAAAAACGTTTTGTTCCTATGAGATGGGGGTTGAACCGCTGCACCTTAATGGTATTGGAACTAATTCCCTATAAACCTGAAAAGTACAACGCGCTGAAATTAATCATAATATGAAATATTGCTATTTTCTTTTGGGCTTGATGGCATTAATGCTAGTTTCAGCCTCTTCCCAGGCCACCCACATTCGAGCAGGAGAAATCATTGCTGAAAGGGTGTCTACTCAAACATTGACTTATAAAATCACTGTAGTAGGGTATACCGACACAAGATCTTCTGTGGTTTTTGGTCCTGGAGAAATTGATTTTGGAGATGGAAGAGTTGAGGTCCTCAATACCGAAAGTGACATTACTAGTACTGAAAATCTAGGGAATGACATTGAAAAAAACACTTTTGTAATCACCCATACTTACCAGGGCCCTGGAAATTACACCATTCGGTTTATGGAGTTCAACAGGAATGCCAATACGCTGAACATGGACCAGTCTGTAGACACTCCGTTTTATATTGAAACTATGATAAATATTGACCCCTTTTTAGGTGTCAATAACTCACCAGTACTCACAATAGCTCCTGTAGACAATGGGGCTGTAAATCAGACCTATATCCATAACCCTGGAGCCTATGACCCTGATGGGGACAGCTTGGCTTATGTGTTAGACATCCCTAAGCAAGCCTTTCAGCGACAAGTAAACAACTATAGAAGTCCTGCTTCAGGTGAATTTAGCTTTACCAAACAAGATGGTTCTACACCAGCAATATTGGAATTGGACCCTATTACCGGGGATTTGATTTGGGATGCTCCTGGTATTGCCGGTCAATACAATATAGCTTTTCGAATAGAAGAGTGGCGCATGGTAGCTGGTGAATGGACCAGAATTGGCTATGTTTTGCGGGACATGCAGATCATTATAGAAAACACGGACAACCGCAGGCCAGAATTGATAATGCCTGATGACATTTGTGTAGAAGCAGGAACTGAAATTACAGAAATCTTCCAAGGTATGGACCCTGATGGGGACCCTATTTTAATAGAAGTTTTTGGAGACCCAATTGAAATCACTTCATCTCCAGCGAGTTACAACCCTATTTCCATATTTCAATCTTCACCAGGTGTGGTCAGTTTTAGATGGCAGACGGTTTGCAATCATGTCAGAGCTAGAACCTATCAAGTAAGGGTAAGAATAGCAGATGACCCTGATTCAGGACCCTCATTGATTGACATTAAAACATGGAACATTACTGTAGTAGCTCCACCTCCAAGTCCATTTAGTATTGAGCAACAACAAGGCCGTTCAGTAAAATTAGAATGGGATCCATATACCTGTGCCAACACGGCTGAAACCATGCAGGTATGGAGAAGGATCAATAGCGACAACTACCAACCCGACTCTTGTGAAACTGGAATCAGATCAGGATATGAGCTAGTGGGCACCACATCAATGGATAAAGTAGACTTTTTGGACAACAATGACAACATGGGATTAAGTCCTGGAAATACCTACTGTTACCGATTAGTAGCAGCCTTTCCAGCCCCGAGAAGTGGGGAGAGTTATGTGTCTAACGAAATTTGCATCACTATAGACGTTGATGTGCCTCTTATCACCAATGTGAGTGTAGAGAAAACCAGCACTGATGAGGGTGAAATTTTAGTGAAATGGACCCCTCCTTATGACATTGACACGCAATTGTACCCTGGCCCATACACCTATGAACTAATTAGAAGTCAAGGGTTCACAGGAACAAACGACCGCACATCAATAATTACCACGAGTGATACATTGTTTACCGACACCAATCTCAACACGGAGAATTTGGTTTACAATTACCAGGTAGTTCTATTGTCTCAGGGAGTAAAGACTGACTCCTCAAATTCAGCATCCTCTGTTCGCTTAGAACCAACGATCATCAACGAAGCCATTGAGTTAAAATGGGACTTTACGGTTTCCTGGAACAATGAAGTTGACAAATACCCGCATCTTATCTATAGGAACAGAACAGATCCGAATGCCAATGAAGTAGACAATTTTGTATTAATAGGTCAGGTGGATGTTACCCAGCAAGGATTTGTATTTCTTGATGATGGAAGTCACAATGGCATTCCTTTGGATACCGACAAAGAGTATTGCTATTATGTGATTACAAATGGGGATTACAATTTAGATATATTGGAATATCCTTTGGCGAACAAATCTCAAATCGTATGTGCAAAACCTGATGATGACAGATTACCTTGCCCTCCGGTACTTTCCTATGAAGGACCTGAATGCGAGGCTTTTTTAGCCGACAAGCCATGTAACTTCAGCGACTTCTATCATGACCTTAGTTGGGTACCCGACTTTTCAGGAAACTGTGATACCGAGTTGAATGGTTATAAAATCTATTTCTCAGAAACTGGAGAAGAAGGCACTTTCAATTTTGTTAAAGATGTATCTGTAATAAACAATGAAACCAGAATAGAAGGCCTAACTGATTTAAAAGGCTGCTATTACATCACAGCCATTGACCGATCAGGAAATGAAAGCGAGCCAAGCAATATTGTTTGCATTGACAATTGTCCTTACTACGAATTACCTAATGTATTTACACCAAATGGAGACAATGTCAATGAAACTTTCCAAGCATTTGACAACCCTTATGCCAAATGTCCTAGATTTGTTGAGGCTGTAGCCATAAAGATTTACAACAGATGGGGAGGATTGGTTCATGATTACAATAGCAAACAAGCTTCCGAGAACAATATTTACATCAATTGGAATGGAAAAGATCTAAATGGGAATGAACTTCCAGCAAGCACCTATTACTATGAAGCAATTGTCATATTCGATGTCCTGGATGAAACACAGCGACAGAAGAAAATTAAAGGCACCATCCAACTTTTGAAATAAAAACAAGTTAAAAAATCAAAAGACCATTGAATAAAGCTATAAGATATCCTTGGCTTTATTCAATGGTCTTTAATTCCCATCCAAAAATTTCCTTTTCTTTGAATTAAATCCCAACCTGTTTTCTTAAACCCGAAATATGCAATAGACATTCTATTACATAATCCGGGTTAAAAGGCCACTATACAAATAATTGAGCCTACTCATTTTTTTGCTTATCTTTGAGGCTTTATTTAAAACTTGAAGCAATTAAAATGGTAGCCTATATGTTTCCGGGCCAAGGAGCCCAATTCCCAGGTATGGGAAAGTCACTTTATGAGAGCAGTTCAGAAGCCAAAAAGCTATTTGATCAGGCCAATGAAATTCTTGGTTTCCGTATTACAGACATCATGTTTGATGGTACCCCAGAAGCGTTAAAGCAAACAAATGTAACCCAACCAGCCGTTTTCCTTCATTCTGCTATAGCCGCCTTAACGGCACCTGATTTTCATCCTGACATGGTAGCGGGACATTCTTTAGGAGAGTTTTCCGCCTTAGTAGCCAACAAAGCACTGAAATTCGAAGATGCTTTAAAACTGGTTCACCAAAGAGCTTTGGCCATGCAGGAGGCTTGTGAAATCAACCCATCTACAATGGCAGCAATCCTTGGACTAGCCGATGAGAAAGTGGAAGAAATTTGCGCTTCCATAGAAGGTCATGTAGTAGTACCTGCCAATTACAACTGTCCTGGACAGTTGGTTATCTCCGGTAGCTTAGAGGGCATTCAGATCGCCTGCGAAAAACTAAAAGAAGCCGGTGCCAAGCGTGCCTTGCCATTGCCTGTAGGTGGCGCCTTCCACTCTCCATTGATGGAACCTGCCAAACTTAAACTAGAAGCGGCAATCAATTCCACCACCTTTTCTGATCCAATTTGTCCTGTATATCAAAATGTAAGCACTACTGCCGTTAGTGAGGTCAATGCGATCAAGGAAAATCTAATTGAACAGCTTACAGCTCCTGTAAAATGGACACAATCTGTACAAAACATGATCAAGGATGGATCGACTTTATTTATAGAGTGTGGCCCAGGAAAAGTATTGCAAGGTTTAGTGAAAAAGATCAATAAAGAAGCTGAGACCAAATCGCTCGATTAAAATTAAAATATGTAATGGCCCTACTGTTACGTAAAGAAATCAAAAAGTACAGAAAGGAGTATAGTTTAGACTATGCTCCTTTTTTTGTTAACCCAAAAACGAGTCATATTTTTGGTAGTCGACACCAAGAACAATGTTGGCTCTTAATCCAAATCAGTCCATTGTTTGACCTTCAAGCTATCCTCACATTCCTCCATCAAAACCATGGATGACTTTCCCATCTGTGGATGTACAAAGTCAGGCAAAACTTCAGCCAAAGGCACCAATACGAAGTTTCTATCTATCAAATAAGGGTGAGGCACTTTCAATCTTTCGGTATTAATTATTTCATCATCAAAATATAGAATATCTATATCCATGGTTCTGTCTCCCCACTTCATAATCCGTTGTCTACCCAATTGATTTTCTATTTGTTGAATATAATTTAGGCAATCTTCAGCCCCCATAGCCGTATTCAAAACAAGTACCTGATTGAGATACGCTCCTTGCGAATTCCCTCCCCAAGCTGCTGTTTGATATATTGTTGACGCTCTTTCCAATTTCATCTGTCGGGTAAGTAGTTCCCTTGCATTATTTAACAAAGAAAGCCTATCTCCCATATTTCCGCCTAAGCTCAATACCACCTGGTGCATAAAGAATTAATTAAATCAAAATCAACAGTTTTGTGAAAAATAAGTTAATTTTGAACATTATAAAAAGAGGATAAAGATATGAAATTTTTGAGCAATGTATTGGCTGTCATTGTTGGATTGCTAATTTTCTGGGTAGCTGGTTTTTTTATATTAGCTGGGATAATAGCAATAAGTTCAAGTGGTGACCAAGCGACAATTGAGGAAAATTCAGTTTTACATATAAAACTTAACGGTATACCCATTGTAGAAAGCGCCCCTGACGATGATATTGGCTTACCACCACTACCTTACCTGGGGAAGACCACCACTGTAGGGCTTAATCAAATAATAAAAGCCATCCGAACGGCTGAAGAAAACGATGACATTAAGGGTATTTATCTTGAAAGCGGAATGCTTACTGCTGGACAAGCCCATATCTTGGAAATCAGAAATGCCCTAAGTGAATTTAAGGAAAGCGGAAAATTTATTATTTCTTATTCAGAATACTATTCAGAGCCGGGATATTTTCTTAGTTCTGTAGCAGATGAAATTTACCTCAACCCAATAGGGGACATTGAATTTAACGGATTTTCCAGTGCGCCCATATTTTTTAAGGGGCTGTTTGAAAAGTTGGAGATCGAACCAGTAATTTTTAGGGTAGGTGAATTTAAAAGTGCCATTGAGCCCTTCATTTTAGACAAAATGAGTGAAGAAAACCGCCTGCAAACCATGACCTATTTAAATGACATGAATACGGTTATGATTGAGCAAGTTGCCAATAGCCGAGGTCTGGGAATTGAAGAGGTTGGACAGATAAATGACAGCATGTTGGTAAGAAAGCCTCAAGACGCCATGGATTTAGACCTGATTGATGGACTTTGGTACGATGATCAGGTAAAGGCACGCCTAAAGGAAAAACTGGGACTTGAAGAAGATGAAGACGAAATCAATAGTATAGGAATTAATGGAATCAATCAATCTGCCACGTCAAAAAACAGGCTCTCTCCAAACACCATTGCTCTGATAATTGCAGATGGGGAAATAGTAAGTGGCGAAGCCTTGGATCAAATTAGCTCTGAACGCTTTTTAAAAGAAATCAGGAAAGCAAGAAAAAACAAGGACGTTAAAGCCATCGTAATAAGGATCAATTCTCCAGGTGGATCTGTTGTCGCTTCTGAGGTAATCTGGAGGGAACTTTCGGAAGCCCAAAAAGCAAAACCTTTGATCGCATCCATGTCCAACTATGCTGCATCAGGAGGGTATTACATCGCCGCCCCAGCGGACACCATAGTGGCCTATCCCAATACCATTACTGGATCTATAGGTATTTTCGGACTATGGTTCAATGCCAAAGGATTATTAAACAACAAACTAGGCATCACTACGGATGAGGTCAAAACAGGCACCTATTCAAACTTGCTCGATCCTACCAAATACATTCCCGAAGCAGAAAAAGCCATTATGCAAAAAAAGGTTGAAGAAGGTTATGATACTTTTATAAGCAGGGTTTCTGAAGGCAGAAACATGAGCAGGGAGCAAGTTTTAGCCATCGCAGGAGGTAGAGTTTGGTCCGGCAAAAAAGCCAAAGAAAATGGTTTGGTAGACGTGCTTGGAGATTTTGACGATGCCATAGAAATTGCTGCTAAAAAAGCCGGAATTGAGGAAGATTACAGATTAGTGGTTTACCCAAAGCAAAAGAGCATTTTAGAACAGTTAATGGAGGATATGAGTAGTGATGTACAAAGCACTTATCAACGTATCAAAATGGGCTATTCTTACGAGATTTTTAAAACCATTGAAAAACTCGAAAAATTAGAAGGAAGAATGGTTCTATTACCTTTTCAATCAGAGATAAAATAATTAACTGTAACAATGAATAATTTTAACTTTTCAGAATTTAAAGTGTCTAATTTCAAACTTTCAGGCTTAAAACTCCAGGTAATTCTCTTAATGTTTACCCTTTTTCAGGCCCCAGCAATAATGGCCCAGGAGACCTATAAAATTGCTACATATAATATCCGTTATGCCAATTCAAGTGATGAGGGTAATTTGTGGGAAGATCGAGCACCACATTTAATTAATCTTATCCGTTTTCATGAAATGGATATCATAGGAACTCAAGAAGGACTATTCAACCAACTTGAAATGATCAAGGAGGGTTTAGACTTCCCTTATATTGGTGTGGGAAGGAATACTGGCGAAAAGGAAGGAGAGTTTAGCGCAGTTTTTTACAACCCTAAAAAATTCACACTACTGGAGCAAAATAGCTTTTGGTTATCTCCCACCCCTGAGAAACCTTCAAAAGGTTGGGATGCTTCATTAAACAGAATTTGCTCTTGGGGTAAATTCAAAACCCAAGAAGGGCAGGAATTTTATGTTTTTAATGTTCATTATGATCATAGAGGTCAAAAAGCTAGAGAGGAAAGCAGCAAGTTGGTAATCCAAAAAATCAAATCGATTAATAAGCAAAATCTTCCGTGTATTCTTACTGGAGATTTTAATATAGAAGACGACAATCCTGCTTACCATGAAATAACAAAGGGAGACCTAATGAAAGACAGCAAAAAAGAATCCAAACTTCCTTCATATGGCCCATTGGGTACTTTCACAGGGTTTAAATGGGACATCCTTCCGGAAAAAAGAATTGACTATATTTTTGTCAACGACAAAGTGAAAACACTTCATCACGGCACTCTTTCAGACAATTACGGAAAAAAATACCCTTCAGATCATTTCCCTGTAATGGTAAAAGTTCAGCTAAATAAATAAACAAACTTCCATTAATTCCTTAACTCTCCTCTTGCAAAAAAACATATCTTTTGGCAATCCTTTTCTTAAAGGTGCGCCAAAAAGTATAATTGTATTATTTTTGCACCTCAAATTGAATAGATAATGGCACTACCTAGCAAATATACACCCTCGAACATTGAATCAAAATGGTATCAATATTGGATGGATCATGGAATGTTTCATTCCGAACCAGACCCTAATAAAGAACCTTACTCCATAGTGATCCCCCCTCCTAACGTGACAGGAGTGCTCCATATGGGACATATGCTCAACAATACCATTCAAGACATTCTAATCCGTAAGGCTAGAATGGAGGGGAAGAATGCTTGCTGGGTACCTGGTACTGATCATGCATCCATTGCGACTGAAGCAAAGGTCGTGGCGATGTTGAAGGAACAAGGAATAGAAAAAAAATCCCTAAATAGAGAAACCTTTCTGACCCATGCCTGGGAATGGAAAGAAAAATATGGGGGAATAATCCTTGAACAACTAAAAAAACTTGGTGCATCTTGTGACTGGGAAAGGACTCGCTTCACAATGGATAAGGACCTTAGTGACGCGGTGATCAATGTATTTGTTGACCTTCACAAAAAAGGTAAAATTTACAGAGGAATCAGGATGGTAAACTGGGATCCAAAAGGTCGCACTGCATTATCTGACGATGAAGTCCTTTTCAAGGAAATTGCTTCAAAGCTCTATTATATCAAATATAAAATTGAAGGTGAAGACGAATACCTAACCATCGCCACCACCAGGCCGGAAACCATTATGGCTGATGTGGCCATATGTATTCATCCTGAAGATCCTCGTTTTACTCATCTGAAAGGAAAAAAGGCAATCATTCCTTTGATCAATAAAGCCATCCCTATCATAGAAGACGATTATGTAGACATGGAATTCGGTACTGGTTGTTTGAAAATCACCCCTGCTCATGATATAAATGATTATGAAATTGGCATCAGGCATAATTTAGAAGTCATTGACATTCTAAGCGATGATGGTACCTTAAATGAAAAAGCACAGCTATTGGTAGGTGAAGACCGATTTGTTGCAAGAAAAAAGATTGTAAAATTACTAAAAGAGGTCTCATTATTAGAAAAAGAAGAGGCCTATACTTCCAATGTAGGGCACTCAGAACGGACTGATGCAGTAATTGAGCCTAAATTGTCCATGCAATGGTTTATGGCCATGGAAGAAATCACTCAACCTGCTTTAAAAGCAGTTATGGATGATAGTGTTAAGCTTTTTCCGCCAAAATTTAAAAATATGTATAAAAGCTGGATGGAAAATGTGCGAGATTGGTGCATTTCACGACAGCTTTGGTGGGGGCATCGTATACCTGCTTTTTATCTTCCAAATGGAGAGTATGTAGTTGCCGCTACAATTGAGGAAGCGATAAGCTTAGCCAATCAAAACCATGAGGGAAACTTCACTGCGGAAGACCTAAGGCAAGATGAGGATGTTTTGGATACTTGGTTCTCTTCTTGGTTATGGCCCATCTCAGTTTTTGATCCTGATTTCTTAAAGACAGGTAACAAAAATGAAGATCTTGCCTATTACTACCCTACCAATGATTTGGTAACAGCTCCAGAGATATTGTTTTTCTGGGTGGCCAGAATGATTATTGCAGGCTATGAATACACTGGAGAGAAACCGTTTCAAAATGTATACCTGACAGGGATTGTTAGGGATAAATTGGGAAGAAAAATGTCCAAATCACTCGGGAATTCTCCAGACCCTCTGGCTTTGATCGAGAAATATGGTGCGGATGGAGTTAGAACAGGCATGCTATTCAGTAGTCCTGCCGGTAATGATCTTCCTTATGACGAAAAGTTAGTAGAGCAAGGACGAAACTTTTCCAACAAAATTTGGAACGCCTATAGGTTAATTGATGGATGGGAAGTAACCGAAGTTGCGGAAAGAACCAACTTGACAGCGATAGATTGGTTTGAAAATCGATTCAACCAATCCTTAGCAGAGATCTCTGACCATTTCGATAAGTTCCGGATTTCAGACGCATTGATGGCGGTATACAAATTGATATGGGATGACTTCTGTTCTTGGTACCTGGAAATGGTTAAACCTGAATACCAAGCCCCCATTGACAGGGAGACAAAAGAAAAAACAATTGTCCTATTTGAAAACCTGATGAAGGTTTTACATCCATTTATGCCTTTTATTACCGAGGAACTCTGGCAACAATTAGCTAAGAGGAAGGATGGCGAAGCAATAATGTTAACGGATTGGCCACAATCTGGTTCTTTTGACACAAAAACCATTGATGAGGCTTCAAAAATCTTTGAAATAGTATCACAGATAAGAAATGTAAGGGCATCAAAAGGTATTTCTCCTAAGGAGGCTTTTGAACTTACCATTCATACTAAAGATCAAGTTTTGTACACCAAATACGAAGCTATTATATCAAAACTTGCGAACATTAACAGCATTAGTTTTGGTGACAATGTAGAAAATGCAGTTAGTTTCGTTGTAAAATCGGATGAGTTTTTCATTCCTTTGAATGAGAAGATTGACCTTGAACAAGAAAGAGAAAACCTTCAAAAGGAATTGGATTATACCTTAGGATTTTTAAAGGCAGTGTCCAAAAAACTGGAAAATGAGAAGTTTGTAAACTCTGCACCAGAAGCAGTAGTATCCAGAGAGAAGAAAAAAATGGAGGATGCAATGTCCAAAGTCAAAGCTTTGGAAGACAATATTAAAAAACTAGGTTAAAAATTAAGCCCGGATTATAGAATAGTTATACTATACTACAATCCGGGCTTAATTCCTTTATTTTACTGTTCTAAAGGTTTTATCGTAGAGTTCAATCGCCTCATTAATAATTCGTTTCGCATCTTCTTTACCAAGAAAATCTTCCACTTTCACTTCTTTGTTTTCAAGTTTTTTATAATCCTCAAAAAAGCGATGTGTTTCCTTCATAAGGTGAGGAGGTAACTCGGAAATGTCTTCATAATAATTCACGGATTGATCATCAGCTGCTACAGCTATAATCTTATCATCTGCTTCCCCTCCATCAATCATTCGCATAACTCCAATAACTTTCGCTTTAACTAAGGTCATTGAAGGTATATCTATTTGGGATATAATCAATATATCTAGAGGATCATGATCATCACAAAATGTCTGGGGAATAAAGCCGTAATTGGCAGGGTAATGCACTGCAGAAAACAGTACGCGATCCAAAAGCAGCATACCTGATTTTTTATCAAGTTCATACTTACCTTTACTTCCTTTGGGAATTTCTATTACTCCTGTTACGTAATCGGGTGAGTCTGGGCCTATACTCACATCATGCCAAGGATTAATCATAAAAAAACTTTTTTATTAATAAAATTAATGTTGCAAATTACCTCCATTTTATATCTCAACAAAGAATTTTGGAGAATATTAATAGGATTTAAGTATATTCCTACATACCATACAATAGATAATTGGGAACGTTAGTATATTTTAATACTTAATAATCCCCCTACTAAAAAGGATTTTCATACTCAAAGTTCCAACAAATCAGGTAGATGTACGTGAACTTTGGTACCAACTCCAGGTTCTGAATTAAGAATCACATTTCCGTTGAGCTGTTCTATTGATTCTTTCACCATATACAGACCCAATCCAGAACCTACATTCCTTTGAGTAGCTCGGTGAAACAAATTGAAAACATCTTCTTTATGCCTCTCTTCTATCCCTATACCGTTATCAGAGACCTCTATCATGGCACCTGCAGAATTAACTTCAATATTTATTTTAATCCATTTTCCAGAATCATCCTTCTGAAACTTAAACGCATTGCTAAACAAATTATTTAAAATCACTCTGATCTTAGATTCATCAGAATGAAACACATCTTCTTGGGTTATGGTTAAAGAAATTTTTATTTCATCAAGGTCCCATTTCAAGCGGTATTCATCAAGTAATTGATTGAGAATTTCTTGAAAATTAATGGCTACTACTTTATTTTCAATCTTGGTAGATCTATAAAAATCCAGCATTTTGTAGATAAAATCATCCAGTTTTAAAGTGGCTGAATCTATCATGTCAAAATATTCCATCATCCCAGGATCTGTCACCTCCATTTTAGCTAATTTGGATATTCCAGAAATACTCATCAAAGGACCACGTAATTCATGAGACAAACTGTAAACAAACTGATTCATTTCCGAATGCAGCTTTTGTAGTCTGTTGTTTTTTTCTTTCAGCTCTTTTCTAGCATAATAGATCTCCGCAGCGTTTAGTATAGCATTTTTAATCTGCTCTAAATTCCATGGTTTGTCAATAAATCGATATACTTCTCCCCTATTGATTGCATCAATGACACTTGAAATATCAGAATAACCGGTTAAAAGAATTCGAATCGGATCAGGGTTAATTTCAACAAGTTTTTCAAAAAATTCCACACCTGTCATGCCAGGCATTCTTTGATCAGCAATGACTACCTGAAATTCATTGTTTCTTGCAAGAATCAATCCATCTTCAGCATCAATTGCTGTTTTAACTTTAAACTCTTTCCTCAATGCTGCCTTGAAAGAATTCAGATTATTATCCTCATCATCAATGTACAACACATCGATCCTCTTCGTCATGTCCTATTCTTTTGATTAATTGGTAATCCAATTTGAAAAACTGTCCCCACATTCTCTTCAGAATCCACCTTTAAAGTACCCTTATGGTTTTCAATGATAATGGTGTACACTATAGAAAGCCCTAAACCAGTTCCTTTACCAACTGCTTTGGTTGTGAAAAATGGATCAAAAATCTTTTCCTTCACATGATCAGGCATCCCAATTCCATTGTCTTTAATTTGAATCATGACCATACCATCCTTCAAAAAAGTATTAATTGTTAGTTCAGGTTCCCGATCTTCAATTGGATGATCAAGTAATGCATGAATGGCATTACTTATTATATTCATAAAAACTTGATTAATCTTTCCTGCAAGGCATTCCACCATTGGAACCTCCTCATAATTTTTATTCAGTTTAATTCTCCCATTAATAGTACTATTAAGCAAGATTAATGTACTATCCAGCCCCTCACGTAAATCCACTTCTTTTACGTCTTGTTCATCCACTCTTGAGAACAATTTAAGACCACGAACTATTTCAACTGTCCGCCTTGCTCCGTCTTCCATCCCATTAAGCAATTGTTCCACTTCCTCTAAAACGTATTCAAACTCAATATCCTCCTCCATTTCTTCAATCTCCTCTTTGGTTTCTTCCGTAAACTCCATTTTACCCTTCTCCCGGTAAACGTCCATCAGCTCTAATATGTCTTTTAAATCCCGTTTTAGTGGAGAAATATTTGAGCTTACAAAATTAATGGGATTATTGATCTCATGAGCAATTCCAGCAGTCAACTGACCCAAAGAGGCCATTTTTTCCTGGTTAACTAATTGTGTTTGTGTATTTTGAAGATTTTTCAAGGTCAGTTCCAATTCTTCAGTTCTGGATTTAACCATTTCCTCCAAATACACGTTTTGCTCCTTAATTAATCTTTCATTTTCTTTAACAGCTTCCAGCTTATCCATCTGCTCTACTTCCTTTTCTTTTTTAAGAATATTAATCTTATCGGCCAGTGCAAAGGAAAGCAAAAGAGCTTCAATTGCTGTTCCTGCAAGCAGTGGAGCATTGGCATAGGACCCCAAATTAATAATCATAAGATTATGAAGTATATACACAACAAGTCCTATCAATAAAAAGCTCCACGCCAACAAAAAGAAATACGCAGATCTGAAACCTCTCTTAGCAGCAATTATCCCTATGGTGAAAAAGCAAATAGAAAGAATTAGCCCATTTAAATCCATCATGGAATAGCTAATCTCTATCATACCCATCAGCCTAAGCACCAAAGTAATCACATAGGACAGGGGAATAAGGAAAAGGTATTTTTCATATTTAGGAACATAAACATCTGTCTTTAGAAAAAGCTGGATAAAAGGGATTACGAAAATACTCGACAGTGCGGTAAAACCTATTATACTTATCTCGTAGAGGAAGACATTTTCCTGGAGCAAAAAGAATGAATGCCCTGATATAGATAGCTGAGCCAGAGCGATAAATAAAATATAAAAACAATAGAATAAATAAACCCTGTCCTTTACTGAAAAGTACAATATGAGATTATATAAAAAAAGCGCAACCATTATTCCAAAGTAGGCACTTACGATTATCAAACGTAAACTGTAATTTTGAAAAAACGAGGAGTATGGATAAAGAAATGCCTCAAATTTTAAGGGAACCTTAGATTCTACCCTTAAAACCAATGAAGAACTCAGGTCACTACCGAGATCAATATTAAAATACGGGTTAGGATTTATTAAGGTTTGATTACCTTCCACTATTCCAGCCATTTCTTGGGAAACAAGTTTGCCCTGGGTATCAAACCTAAACAATTCTACCACTCTAAATGAGGGGTTACTGATTTCTAATACATAAACACTGTCCTTTTTTAAATCACTAAAATCTTTGAGATCAATCTTCACAAATAAATCTTTATCAATAACGCCGAGATCCATCCCGCCTATAGCCGTTGAACTGAAATCATCTGGTAAAAGAGTATCTTCAATTGAATCATTGTCCCCCAAGAAATAAGTGAAATTATTAAACCTCAAATCATCCGACTGCCTTAACATTCCTAAAAAATAAATGATTGGCAAAATGACAACCATAAATAAAATAATAGTTAAAGCGGCATATTTAAAATAAGACTTATTGTTTTTCATTTTCGGGCTTTGGGATTTGAAGTTCAAACTGTAATTCCATTTTCCCTTTTGGTCCACTTTCTACAGTATTAAAATTAATTTTATTCCTTAACTCAAAAATATAGTTTCTTTCAGCTTCCTGTGCTTTTGACAACTCTTCTATATCATTAATCTCTAAAGCTGTAGCTATCAACCCTTCTTTAGGATAATAAAATGAACCCTTATCCCCCAATACAGATATAACTTCATAACCTACACTTTTGGAAATACTCAATGTAACTGGTGAACTCAAGCCAAAAAGTTTCTTCAAATTTAACTGGGGAAGAATAGCTATTCCAACCCTAACCAAATAAATACTCCCTATGCCATACCCGGCCACTTCCCGACTATTCCACAAGCCACAATATTCGGCTACTTCCAAGTCGTCAAATTCTTCTAGATACGTTTCAATTTTAGGGTCAATTTCCTTGATTGCCAATTCAAAAGGCAAGGGGAAATTGCTTGTTCTAAGTTGAATTCTACCTCCACCTAGTATCCTTTGATCATCCATTGACTCAAAAAGAATTAAATACACATGGGGATTTAAAGCCCATGATCTATCGGCAGATGTAACCTTGGTAATTCCATAAGATTCCAGAACCTTATGGTGCCCAAAAATGTATTTTTCGGTAGCATCGACATCATCAATTGCCCTGACTATCCTAACTCTAACTTTCATTAAAATTGATTATCTTGTCCAAATCAACATAAAACCTTCCTGAATCAACCTTTTGATTCAAGAGCAACAGCCTTGCATAGTGACAACAAGCTGCCCCACCCAAAAATACAGAGGATGCGAGCTGAGGCCATGAAGTAATGGTCTTTCCCAGCTCTGAAAAACTAAATTTTACTCTTGGAGAAAGGCTGTCAAATTGCAACAATGACATCATTATCTCTTTGGCACTGCTCTGAATTTTAGTCATCAGTTCCTCTTCGGGACCAAACTCACTCAATAGTCCATGGAAAATTGATCTTTCAGGCTCCAAATCAAACCTTTCGATATCGATCATTCCACGATCACTTGTATCCATCATTACAGGTATTTTAAGTGCCTTTGCTTTGATTCTACTCAATAGCTTAATTGGTAAACTATCACATTCTTCAATGAGCAAATCCATTTTTCCGTTTAAGTTAAAAAAATCATTGATATTATCCTCAATAATCCCCTCATTATATAAGGTAACTTTCAAATAAGGGTCTATTTCAGCAATTTCTCTTGCAACAATCCATGACTTCTTCAAACCAATATTGTAAATACCAGTTCTTATTCGGTTCATGTTAGTCAAGTCCAAGGTGTCAAAATCTGCAATTCTGAGTTCTCCAAAACATCTTTCCATCGCCAGACTTAAAGCAACACTTTGACCAACTGACAAACCTATAATACCGATGATTTTATTCTGAAGCATTTCTTGTTCTTCATCGGTAATTTTGTATCTATTCCGCAGTGTTCGTAAACTTACAAAATCCTTTTTCTCCAAAATTCGAACTACAGTATTTCTCCATGGATAATAAACCCACACACCATTTTCAGATTCTGGCACATCCGAATTGGAATAGAATTCTATTTTTTTCTCTACGGTCTCTTCATGAGATAATTTTCTCTTAGGGTTTTGAGATTTAATAAGCTCGGTAAGTTGCAAATCAAAAGTGTCGAAAAACATTACCTTACCAGTTTCTTTAAGCTTTTTGAGGTCATTTCTGTCCTTGTCATTTTTGGGAAAGAACAAAACAGGCCTATAAGCCTGACTAAACTCATTATTCTTAATTGAGTTTTCCATAAATATTAATAACTAAAAAAGGTGATTATGTAAGTAAAGTTATATTTTTGTTGTTACAAACAATCAAGTGAGAAGAATTAATTTAACAATTTTTGCATTTCAAGTGTTAATTCATTAATTTATAGAATAAACTTTTGAATAAAAATTTATTAAGTTTAAACTAGTGAATTATATTTGAAAAAGAGCGATTTTTTGCTTAAAATTAAAATTCAGTTTTCGATTTTTTGGAATTTATCGTGGTATTTCGAAATTTAAGGTATGGAAAAATATAAGATCAGAATCCTCTATGTGGATGATGAGGTCAATAACTTGAAAGCGTTTAAGGCCACTTTTAGAAGAGATTACAAAATTTTTTTAGCAGACTCTGCTGATGAAGGTAGGGACATTTTGCTTCAGGAAGACATTGATATTATCATTACTGATCAAAGAATGCCCAAAGAAAACGGGGTAGACTTTTTAGAATCAATTATTCCTATGCATCCTGACCCTATGCGTATTCTTTTAACTGGCTACACTGATATACAGGCAGTAATAGACGCTATTAATAAAGGGAAGGTATATCATTATCTAACAAAACCCTGGGAAGAAGACTATCTAAGAACTGTAGTAAAAAATGCTTTTGAGGTTTTTTCGCTTAGAAAAGAAAATAAACAACTAACCGATAGCTTGCTTAAAGCAAACGATCAATTGGAATTTCTCTTAAGGCAAAATCTACTTTCTTAAATCCACTTAATTGTCGGTGTCTTTAATATCTAGCAGCCAGCAATAGCTGCAGTTCTTTGTGTGCCATCTGAAATTTACGGGCCAAGTGTGCATTTGTAAGGCTACCTCTATAAGTATAGACACCTTTCATAAACCATTTGTAGTTAAATACCATTTCCTCAGGGCCTCCTATATCCGCCATTTGTAGCAGAATAGGTGTGAAAATATTACTTAGAGAATAGGAGGCCGTTCTTGAAACCCTTGATGCGATATTTGGCACACAATAATGGATGACCCCATGCTTTTTATACACGGGTTGATTGTGACTGGTCATCTCGGCTGTTTCTATGCACCCGCCTTGATCAATGCTTACATCTATAATGACGCTACCTTCCATCATTTGGGAAACCATCTCCTCAAACACAACTATTTTAGACCTGCCTTTCTCCGCCCTCAATGCTCCAATAACCACATCCGACTCTTTTAATGCCTGGCCCAACACAAAATTATCGATGGTTGAGGTAAATACTTGCTGCCCAAGAACTTGCTTAATTCTTCTTAATTTATAAATTTGATTGTCAAAAATCTTAATATTGGCACCTAGACCTAAAGCTGTTCGTGCAGCATATTCTGCTACAGTTCCTGCACCAATTATTACAACCTGAGTAGGTGGAACTCCGGTAATCCCTCCTAAAATCAGACCTTTACCATCATTCACACTGTTCAGGTATTCTGCTGCAACGAGCATTACTGTACTACCGGCTATTTCACTCATTGCCCTGACTACAGGCATGCCTCCCACCTTGTCTTCCAGGTTTTCAAAAGCCACTGCTGTAATTTTCCTCTTATTCAATTGCTGAATAAAAGCAGCCTTCTGCTTACCTAGTTGCAGAGCAGAAATCAAACAAGAACCTTGGCGCATATAACCTATCTCTTCTTCAGAAGGTGGCTCAACCTTCAGCACCACCTCAGCATCAAAAGCCTCTTCACTGGTATACACCACCTTAGCTCCCGCATCAGAATAATCCTTGTCAGAAAACTTGGATAACTTACCAGCATTGGCTTCTACGATTACCCGCTGCCCATTGTTCACCAATAAAGCTACTGCTTCAGGTGTTAGAACCACTCGCTTTTCTTGATCTGCAGTTTCTTTGGGAATCCCAATCAAAATCGGAGGACCTTTCTTTTTCAATCGGTCCATGGATTCCTGAGTGTACACTAGAGGCTCTTCGGCAATTTCGGTAAAACCTGTTTTACCTATCATTGGTTGATGGTTTTAATAGCGATAGTTCTTTTCTCATCCTGATCACTTTCAATAGTAATTAGGGCAAATTTATCAGGCAAAAACATTGGTATTTTTTCTGCCCATTCAATGAAACAATAATTTCCACTGGAAAAATATTCTTCAACTCCTATATTCAATGCTTCTTCAGGGTCTTCTATCCTGTAAAAATCAAAATGATAAACAGGCTCTCCCTGCTCATCAGTATATTCATTGACTATAGAAAATGTAGGACTACTTACAGATTCCTGAATATTGAGTTTTTCACAGATTGCTTTTATGAGGGTGGTTTTACCCGCTCCCATAGCTCCCTGAAAAACCCAAACTTTCAATTCCCTGCACAAGTCTATGATTGTTTCTGCAGTAGTAGAAATCTCACTAATATGATCGCAGTGTATTCGCTTCAATTGAAAATCATTTTGGCTGCAAATGTACGATAGGGATGATCATTTCTTCCAATGATACTCCACCATGTTGAAAGGTATCCCTATAATAATTTACGTAGTAGTTGTAATTATTTGGATAGGCAAAGAAATAATCTTCTACAGCAAATACATAACTGGAAGAAATATTCAAACGAGGAAGCCTGGCTTCATCTGGGTTGCTGATCTCAAAGACTTTTCCCGATTCAAAATTAAGGTTTTTTCCTTGTTTATACCTCAAATTGGTAGTAACGTTTCGATCTCCTATGATTTTATAAGGTTTATTCACGCGTTTGGTACCATGATCCGTAGTCACAATCACCTCCGCACCTGCAGCACTTATTTTCTTGAATAGTTCAAATAAAGAACTGTGCAGAAACCAGCTTATGGTTAGAGAACGATAGGCGGATTCATCAGGGGCCAACTCTCTGATCATTTTCATATCAGTCCTGGCATGTGACATCATGTCCACAAAATTGTAAACCAATACATTTAACTCATTTTTCATGAGATTGGGAAACTGCTCTAATACTGCCTTACCTTGGTTGGTCTGCAAAATTTTATTGTAGCTAGAACGAATAGAGAGCCTGTTCTTTTTAAGGTTTACTTTTAAAAACTCCTCTTCATGGTTGTTTTTACCTTCGTCAGTATCTTCTCCCTCCCATAGGTCAGGGTGAGATTTCGCCATCTCAAGCGGCATCATTCCACTAAACAATGCATTTCTTGAAAAGGCTGTGGTGGTTGGCAAAATACTATAATAGGTTCCATTTTCCTTTACCAAGAAATAATCCCTCAACTGGTTTTCTATCATTTCCCATTGATCCAATCTTAAATTGTCAATCACAATAAAAAACAATGGTTTGTCTTTATTCAATTTTGGGAAAACATGCTTTTTCATCACCTGATGAGACAATACAGGTTTACTGACATTAGGAACGTTTAACCAATCCAAATAATTTTCTTTTATAAAACGAGCAAAATTAGCATTGGCTTCCACTTTTTGTGTTTCAAGCACTTCTTGCATGCTTTTGTTTTCCGTTTCATCTATCTCCAGCTCCCAATAAGTAAGTTTTTTATAGATATCAGCCCATTCTTCATGATCTATAGCATCATTATAAGCCATACTTATATTTCTGAAATCCTGCTGATAGGAAAGGTTGGTCTTCTCACTTATCAGCTGTTTGTTCTGTAGAATTTTCTTGACAGAAAGCAAAATTTGATTGGGATTAATGGGCTTAATCAGGTAATCAGCAATCTTACCACCAATGGCATCATCCATGATATGCTCTTCCTCACTCTTGGTGATCATTACCACAGGAATTTGTGGTTTTAGGCTTTTGATTTGCTGTAGGGTTTCAAGGCCAGTCATGCCCGGCATCATCTCATCTAAAAATATCACATCAAAATTATCCTCCTCCACTTTTTCTACAGCATCAAGTCCACTGTTCACAGTAACAATGTCATAACCTTTTTGTTGTAGAAATAAAATATGAGGTTTTAAGAGATCGATCTCATCGTCTGCCCATAATATTTTGAAATTTTGCATATCAATTGGTTTAATTCTTTTTTACTTTAATTACTTTTGGCAAGTTGCCTTTATGAACAGGACATTGAAAAGTTATAAAATCATAAATGACCCGGTATACGGGTTTATTAACATTCCAAGTGAGCTGATTTTTGCAGTCATTGACCATCCTTACTTTCAAAGGTTACGTAGAATCAAGCAGCTTGGTTTGACAGATATGGTATATCCTGGAGCCTTGCATACTAGGTTTCATCATGCCATTGGAGCGATGCACCTTATGAGCATCACTTTAGACCAACTTCGAAATAAGGGAATTGAAATTTCAGACATTGAATACGAAGCTGCTTTACTTGCTATTCTTCTCCATGACATCGGTCATGGCCCCTTTTCCCATGCTCTAGAATCAATATTACTAAAAGGCCAGCACCATGAAACATTGTCACTGCTCTTTTTTGACGAATTAAATAAGCAATTTCATGGCCAGCTTTCACTGGCTAGAAAAATTTTTGTTGGAAGTTACGAAAGAAAATTCTTTCACCAACTCGTCTCTAGTCAATTGGATATTGATCGACTAGATTATTTACAAAGAGATTGTTTTTTTACAGGAGTATCTGAAGGTACTATCGGTGCTGACAGGATCATTAAAATGATGACCATCATCAATGATGAAGTGGTGATCGAAGAAAAAGGCATTTACAGCATTGAGAATTTTCTGAATGCTAGAAGACTTATGTATTGGCAGGTCTATTTACACAAGACAACTGTTTGCGCAGAAAAAATGCTAATTAACCTGATTTTAAGAGCCAAGCATCTTGGAAGTTCAGGTTTTCAACTTCCAGGATCCATTGAATTCTTGGGTTTTTTAACAAAGAACTTAACCAAAGACACTAGTACCGGAACACCTGCTTGGCTGGATGATTTTGCTCAGCTCGATGATTTAGACGTATGGGGTGCAATAAAACTTTGGAAGGACATAGACGATTTGGTACTAAGTCAAATTTCCAAAATGTTTTTGACTAGAAATTTATTTAAAATCCACCTTAGCAACCAGCCTTTGGATGTTAAGGAAACGACAACTTTAAAATTGAAAGTTCAAAAAAAATTAATGGTTTCTGACGAAAATTTAAGTTATTTTTTCTCTGAGGGAGAAATCAGCAACTATGGCTATTTGACTGAAAACAAAATTTTAATTCTAACAAAAAAGGGGGAAGTATTGGACGTAGCATCGGCTGCAGATTTACCAAATATAAAAGCAATGAGTAAAATTGTTAAAAAATACTATGCTTGTCATGCTAAAAATTTAACTTTACGGTAAAAATTAATTTATACCTAATGGAATTTACCATTGATCATATTGCTCAACTTTTAGATGGAACTGTAGAAGGTGATGGTTCGCAGCTTATCCACACCTTAGAAAAGATCCAAGAAGGGAAACCTGGCAGCATTGGTTTTCTTTCTAATTTAAAATACGAGAAACACCTTTACACTACTAATTGCTCAGCAATTATCGTTTCAGAAGACTTTGTACCACAAAAATCTTATTCGACGACCTTGGTTAGGGTAAAGGATCCTTACACTGCTTTTTCTAAGTTACTGGAAAGTTATTCAGAACTCACCAAACCCAACCCTCAAGGAGTAGAAGAACCGAGTTTTTTTGGTGAAAACAGTGTAATAGGTGAAAAATATTACCTAGGAGCATTTTCCTATGTAGGGAAAAACTGTATCATTGGCGACAATGTTAAGATTTATCCGCAAGTATATATCGGTGACAATGTCACAATAGGCAACGACTGTGTTTTTCATTCAGGGGTTAAAATATATGCCCAAACTAAGATTGGGAATAACTGTGAAATTCACGCTGGAACAATCTTAGGCGCTGATGGCTTTGGCTTTACGCCTCAAGCAGATGGCACATACAGTAATGTCCCTCAGTTAGGAAATGTAGTCTTAGAAGACAATATTAGCATTGGCGCAAATTCCACAGTAGATTGTGCAACTTTAGGTTCCACTATTATAAAGAAGGGAGCGAAGATTGACAATCATGTTCAAATTGCACACAATGTGACAATTGGAGAAAACACAGTCATTGCTGCGCAAGCAGGTGTTGCTGGATCCACTATTATTGGAAAAAACTGTGTCCTCGCAGGTAAATCATCTATTGTAGGACATATAGAACTTGCTAATAACACAACAGTGGGAGGCAACACAGGAGTAATGAAATCAATAACTGAACCAGGAACCACTTTATTTGGTTTTATAGGTTTTGATGTAAAAGCTTTCCTAAAATCTTATTCCATTTTCAAAAAACTGCCTTTACTTCAGGACAAATTAAGAGAGCTGGAAAAAAAACAATAAATTCGCAGTCTGAATTGGTCCACCTCAAGTAAATAGTTATTTATTTTAATGAAAGTAAAACAGCATACCATAAAAAAACAAGTTACCCTGAACGGTGTAGGTTTACACACAGGAATTGTAGCTAACATGACCTTTTTACCAGCCAGCCCTAACCATGGATATAAATTCCAAAGGATGGATCTGGAAGGACAGCCTATCATTGATGCGGATGTGGACAATGTTGTTGACGTTTCTCGAGGAACCACATTGGAACAAGGCGGTGCAAGGGTATTTACTGTTGAGCATGTTTTGGCAGCACTTGTAGGGATGGAAATAGACAATGTTCTTATTCAGCTGAATGGCCCTGAGCCTCCAATTTTGGATGGAAGTAGCATTCAATTTATTAACATACTAGAAGATGCCGGCCTAGAAGAACAAAATGCCTTAAGAAGGTTTTTTGAAGTTCCGGAAAGCATCCATTATAAAGACAGTGCCCGAGAAGTAGAGATGGCCGCATTGCCATTGGACGATTTTAGGGTAACAGTAATGGTTGATTATAACTCTCCTGTATTGGGCAGTCAGCACGCTTCAATTACTGATATCAGCCAATTTCGCCATGAAATCGCATCATGTAGAACATTTTGCTTTTTACATGAACTAGAAATGCTCTATAAAAACAACCTGATTCAAGGGGGTGACCTCAACAATGCCATTGTAGTGGTAGACCGAATAGTAGAGGAGGCTGAACTTGCCAATCTTGCTAAAATGTTTAACAAACAAAAGGTAGAGGTCAAGAAAGAGGGCATACTCAACAATGTGGAATTAAGGTATAAAAATGAGCCAGCCAGACATAAACTTTTGGATGTGATCGGTGATCTTGCATTAGTAGGGCGACCACTCAAAGCACAAATATTAGCTGCCAGACCTGGACATGCTGCCAATGTTGCCTTTGCGAAGAAAATAAAGCGTGCGATGGAAAAAGCAGGCCCTATGCATATCCCTTATTATGATCCCAAATCCCCTCCGGTACTGGATATCAATCAAATAAGCAATATTCTACCACATAGGTATCCATTCCAACTATTAGACAAGGTCATTTATCTCGATGATAAAGTGGTGGCAGGCGTTAAAAACGTGACCATCAACGAACCTTTTTTTATGGGACATTTTCCTAATAATCCTGTGATGCCTGGCGTTCTACAGGTAGAGGCCATGGCCCAAACAGGAGGTATTCTCGTTTTGAGTACTGTTGAAGATCCTGAAAATTATTGGACTTATTTCCTAAGCATTGAAAATTGTAAGTTCAGGAAAATGGTTCTACCCGGTGATACATTGATTTTCAAGTGTGAATTATTAAATCCAATCCGTAGAGGTATAGCTAAAATGAAGGGGGAGGCCTTTGTAGGTAATGCCTTGGTTTGTGAAGCCATTATGACTGCCAGCATTGTAAGAAAAGACGCATGATCAGTAAACTATCCGAAATAAGTGAAAAGGCCCGTTTGGGAGAAAATGTTTCAATAGAAGCTTTCTCGTCTGTACATCCCGATGTAGAAATTGGAGATGGCACATGGATTGGCTCTAACGTAACCATCTACCCTGGAGCCAGAATAGGTAAGAATTGTAGGATCTTCCCTGGTGCAGTGATCTCTGCTATCCCTCAGGACTTGAAATTTAGTGGTGAATCATCTCTGGTAGAAATTGGAGACAATACCACTATTAGGGAGTTTGTCACAATTAATAGAGGAACAGCCGATAAGCAAACCACCAAAATTGGTGAAAACTGTTTGTTAATGGCCTATGTACACATAGCACATGACTGTCTAATCCAAAATCGTGTAATTATTGCAAACTCGGTTCAAGTGGCAGGACATGTCACCATCGACGACTGGGCCTTTGTAGGAGGTAGCAGTGCCATACATCAGTTTGTTAAGATTGGCATGCATAGCATGATCTCTGGTGGATCTCTGGTAAGAAAAGATGTACCACCATTTACTAAAGCCGCGCGGGAACCTTTAAGTTACGCGGGGGTTAATTCACTGGGATTGAGACGAAGAGGGTTCGAAAGCAAAACCATCAGTGAAATTCAAGAAGTTTACCGATTCCTCTTTTTAAACAGTTGGAACAATAGCAGGGCTTTAGAAGAGATAGAAATCAACCTTCCTGCCACAAAAGAACGGGATGAAATAGTCAATTTTATTCGTTCCTCTGAAAGAGGTGTAATGAAAGGATACATTCAATAGTATGTTATCAGTAAAACTGGAGGGAGGGGGAAAGAAATTTCAGCGTGAGTGGATCTTCAGAAATCTAAATCTTGACATCACTGTTGGTAAAAAAACGGCCATTATCGGAAGTAATGGTTCGGGAAAATCTACATTATTGAAATGTTTGTCTTCCCAAATGCCCCTTACTGAAGGAAAATTGAGCTTCACTCAATTTAATAAAAATATCTTAGAAGAAGATATTTACAAGCACCTTACCATTAGTGCACCTTATCTGGAGTTCCCAGAAGAGTTGTCACTAAAGGAATTTTTAAATTTTCACTTCAGGTTCAAAAACTTAATTAAGGGGATAGACATCCCTCAACTAATAGAAATAATGTACCTTGAGAACTCCCTTAATAAACCCTTAAGTTATTTTTCTTCTGGAATGAAACAACGGTTAAAATTGGGGATTTGTTTTTTCTCTGACGCACCATTACTGCTATTAGACGAACCAACCTCTAACCTCGATGAAAGAGGAATAAAATGGTACAGAGATTTGATGCAAAAATATGGTAGCGAGAAATGCGTACTTATTGCTTCAAATGATAAAAGAGAATTTGATTTTTGCGAAAATATTATTTCAATTGAGGATTATAAACTAAAGCGAACCCTTTGATAAAATCGGGAAATGATTAATTTTACTTTTTAAGGACAAGAGATATGAGAACGGTTTTGAAGTATTATTTGATTTTTATTTTTTTTGCTTTCACAGCTTGTACAGGAACTGACCCTGAAGATCCAAAAAAATCAGCTGAAGAAATCGCAATTGAAAAATTGGCTGGTGCAAGTGGTAGTCAAACTTGGTCATTGGACAACGGAGGTTCAATTTCTAAAGATGGTATAATTGTAACCAACGATTTCGATGGATTTGAAATTCGCTTTATTGCTAACAATGCTGGGAAAACCTACACTGCAAAAAACAGTAATCTGCTTTTTGACACGAATGGAAACTGGGCATTTTCAGGAGGTAACTACGACAAAATCATCCTTTCAGGCATACAACCAGCATCAAACAAGGAGATTTCTTTTACCGTAAACCAAGACAAATTGCGTTTGGAGTTTGTAGTTCCTGCTCCTCAAAACGCGAGAGTAAATGCCTTAGCAGGCTTTTATGTTATTGATTTGACAATTTTAAATTAAACTAACAAACCCAATTAAATATGTATAAATATCTCTTTATCCTATGTTTCCTTAGCTCAACAGCATTAATGGCTCAGGAAAAACAAATAGTAGCAGTAGAAAAGGCCGTTTCTGAATTGATGGATGCAATGGTGGCAGGCGATGCTTCCCGCCTAGAAAAAATCACAGATGCAAATTTATCCTATGGCCACTCCAATGGTCTTCTGGAAAATCAAAGTGAATTCATTGAAGCACTTAGTTCCGGGAATTCCAATTTTACTGAAATTAATATAGAAAATCAAACAGTAAATATTACTGGTAAAATTGCTTTAGTAAGGCATTTTTTAATTGGAAAAACACTCAACAAAGGCAGTGGTCCAGCACCTGTGAATCTTGGTGTATTAACTGTATGGCATAAGAAAGGAAAATCCTGGATTTTACTTGCCCGCCAAGCATACAAAAGATAATTTAGCTGAGGCTGAGGGGTAGCAATAAAAGGTGCTTTTAATCTTTAAACTGCACCAATGTTACCCCTGAACCTCCTCTATCTGCATGTTCATCCGAAAACCCGGCTACTGAAGATGATTCTCTAAGGAGATTCCTGGTAAGCTCTCTAAGAATACCATCCCCTTTACCGTGGATTATTTTTACATCATTGATGCCTAGCATAAATGCATCATCAATGAAATTCTGAACCAACATAAAAACCTCTTCCCCTCGTTTACCCCTGATATCCAGGTTAGGTGAAAAATTTGCCATTTTAGAAGAGGTATCATAGCTTATTCTTTTCGCTATTGCTTTCTTTTCCTTTTTAAGAGAAGTATTTGATATTTTTTCCAATCGATTTAACTTCACTGTAGATTTGAGATCCCCAATGGTAACGGAAGCTTGCTTTCCTTTAATCTCCAACACCTCAGCCAAGGCGCCATTGTCCTTGATCCTAACCTGATCTCCTGCTGTTATGGTGCCACCAACCACCTTGATGGTTTCTTTGCGCTCAACTGGCTTCTTCTCTGGCTTTATGGCCTCTTTATGCTCATCCAGTTCCCTCCTTATCTGTTTGGTCGCTTCCTTATTGGCTTGAGACTCTTTAATCGATCGTATCGTATTCTCTATTTTCCTATTGGTATCATCTAGTAATACCTTGGCTTGCGCTTTTGCTTCATTTAAAATGACCTTTTGTTGACTGTCCAGGGTTGCTTTCAACGAATTGTATTCCCTAAGTTTAATCGCCAGCAATCTATCTTTACGCTCCACCTCAGCCATAAGGTTTTCGTATTTACTTTTCTCACTCTCCACTTTCAAAAGCAACTTGTCATACCTCACACGCGTCTCTCCAATCTGGGCTTTGGCATGAAGAACGATCTCTTTGGGAATACCTATTTTCCCTGCAATTTCAAAGGCAAAAGAACTTCCCGGCTTTCCTATTTCCAGTTCATATAACGGTTCAAGCCGATCTACATCAAACCTCATTGCTCCATTTACCATGCCCTGACTTTTTGAGGCCAATTGCTTTAGGTTACCGTAGTGAGTGGTCACCAATCCAAAAGCACCAGACTTATTCAATGCAATCAAAATGGCTTCTGCTATCGCTCCTCCAAACTGAGGTTCAGTTCCTGTCCCAAATTCGTCAATAAAGAACAAGGTTTTCTTATTGGCATAAAAGGTAAAGTGCTTCATGTTCATCAAGTGTGAACTGTAAGTACTTAGATCATTTTCTATATTTTGTTCATCCCCTATGTCTATAAAAAATTGATCAAAAATAGCACATTTAGATTTGGGTTCCATTGGAACAAGCAAACCACACTGGTACATGAACTGAACAAGTGCAACTGTTTTAAGTGTGACTGATTTACCACCTGCATTGGGGCCTGAAATAACCAAAACACGGTTATTTGGATCCAGCTTGATGGTAACCGGCACAATCTCTTTTTGTTGCTGTTTCAGGGACATTTCCAGCAATGGATGCCTAGCTTTTATCCAAGACATCTCCCTCTCCTTAACCATTTCCGGATTAATCCCATTAATTTTAATGGCAAACTTGGCTTTGGCTCTAATGAAATCAATCATTCCAAGAAAATAAAAGGCCCTTCTCAGGGTTGGAATGTATTCTCTAAGTTCATCCGTTAGCTTTGTGAGAATCTTCTGAACTTCTCTTCGTTCCATGTACAAGAGGTCCTTGATATCATTATTGATATCCAAAACTTCTGCTGGCTCAAGGTAAACCGTTTGTCCAGTTGCAGACTCATCATGGATAAACCCCTTAATGCGCCTTTTATACTCCGCCAGTACAGGGATCACCATTCGGCCTCCCCGAATAGTAATAGAGGCATCTTCAGGAGTAAACCCTTGCGATTTTGCAGACCTATAGATACTATCCAAAACCTTGCGAATTCTATTCTCTTCGTAAGCAAGCTGGGTTCTGACAATGTTTAACTCCTTGGAGGCATTGTCCTTTATTTTTCCTTTGTCATCAAGTACCTTATTTATACTAAACTCCAATAGTATATCCTCCTCTACCATCCCAAGTAGCTGATGCAGTTGAGGATATTCTTCTGCATTTTTCTTAAAAAAAAGTACACATCCCGCAAGGGTTTTGAGCCCAAGACGAATTTCATGAAAGTCCTCTTCAAAAAGAAAAGTCCCCTCAATCTTGGCTTTATTGAGGTAAGGGTAGATATTAATATAGTTATTGCTAGGAAAAGGATCTCCCGAGACTAAAATCTGTCTGAATTCCTCAGTCTGCGTGAGCAATCTACTGAGTAATCGTCGATCCTTAGAAAAAGCTATTTTTTTAACAAAGTCAGCACCCAGAACACCTGTGCATTCTTGTCTAATTAAATCTTTGATCTTATCAAAGTCAATCTTTTCCTCCAAATTATCAGGATACAATTTCATTTATGGTTGTAGGTTTTGCTGTGCTTCTTTTTCTTTAACTGACAATGAATCAATTGCCCGTTCATATAAATATTCCATTTTGGTAGCATCTCTCAAATAATATTCCAGACTTTTAATGTAAACTGAGTCAGGTATACCATGTTTTTCAAAAATGCGTCTTTCTAAAATCGGATAAAGGATTTTAGTAGAGTCATATGGAATGGAGAGAGACTGCACAAACCCCTCTGTCAGATGTATATCCACAAGGATATTGACCATATCATCTTCTGACAAGATGTTGTCTGATCCATCATTTTCATGACAAGAGATCGTCCCGAAAAGAAAAGCAAAAGCTATATATAGGTGTTTCACATTCCAAAATTACCTAATTCCTTTTAAAATTGGCAATAAGTAAAGGCTAAGTCGTTTTATTATTCGAATGAGACTGCTAAATTAGGCCTCTGATTAAAAAATAAAGATGAACCAACTGTTAAAAAAGCTAAGAAAATATGAAATCCTACTCAGAAAAGTGGCTAATAGTCACCTTCAGGGGGATCACCAGTCTATTTTCAAAGGTGCTGGGCTGGAGTTCGATGATCTTCGCCCCTATCAGTATGGTGACGATGTAAGAACCATAGAATGGAAAGTTTCTGCAAAAGGTCATGGCACTTTTGTTAAAACGTTTAAAGAGGACAAAGATCAAAGCGTCTACTTCCTTTTGGACGTAAGCGGATCTCAAGATATTGGCAGTAAAGTGCGTAAAAAAATCGACCTTGGAAAAGAAATTGCCGGTGTATTGACTTTGGCATCCATACATGACGGTTCACAGGTAGGATTAATAGGTTATTCAGATCAAAAAGAAAGTATCATCCTTCCGGGAAAAGGAACCCGACAGGCGGTGAAGGTTATAAAAGGGATCTTTAGCAAAGACAACAAATCAAAAAAGACAGACCTTAATGGTATGTTTACATTTTGTCTTAACCTCATTAAGAAAAGATCAATTCTTATCGTCATTTCTGACTTTATTGATGAAGGTTACGAAAGACCTTTAAAAGCCCTGGCGTTCAAACATGATTTAGTGGTATTACAAATGACAGACCCAATAGAATCTGCTTTACCATCCCTAGGGATTATACCTGTTTTTGATAAAGAAGAGGGTAAAACCACCTGGGTAAATACTGCATTTGGTGGATTTTCGAAAAAAATCGCCACCTCATTTACTTCTGACAGGGCGCAACTTAAAGATTTTTGCAAAAAAAATCAGATCAATTACCTACAGATAGCCACAGATCAAGACATCGTCCTACCTTTGATGGAATTATTTAAGTTGAGAAATAAAACCATGAAACGTGGATAGAATAGTAAAACTATGTTATTTAGTTATCTTTCTTATCTCATCTATTCCTATGGCTCAAGCCCAGGATGTTGTAGTAGAGGGATATTTTTTGCAGGATTCTGCAAAATTAGGTGAAAGGGTAGGCTATGTTTTAAAATCACGCTACCCAAGTGATTTGCCTGTAATATTTCCAGACTCAACTTATGACTTTGGCAACTTTGAGTATTTGGACAAACAAATATTTTCTTCCTATTCGGAGGACAGTATTAGTTTAGACAGTGCTGTTTATTGGATATCTAATTTTTCATTGGATTCCGTGCAAGCTTTTCGAATGCCTGTATATGAAGTATTGAATTATGACAGCATCAGCCACTTCCCTCCAGCTGCTAACCTGGCGCTTACCCTTACCATTGATGAGATACCCGAGGAGTTGGCCTTTGAAGAGAACAATAGCTATTTAAATATTCCTCAGGCATTCAATTACCCTTATTTAATCATTGGCGTCTCGATTCTGGTAATCTTACTAGTACTTGCTTTCGTCATATTTGGTAAGGGAGTATTCAATCGCTGGAAAGCCTATAGAGAAAGAAAAAAATGGCGCAAATTCATCTCCAATTGGGATAACTCAATGAATGACCTTGTTCAGCAACCGGACATTAAGAAAGCTGATGAATTATTAGGTTTGTGGAAAAATTATTTGGAGAATTTAACGGGACTTCCCTATAAGGAGTGGACCTCCACTGAAATTACCATCCACCTGAACAAACCTGAAATAATAAAAGATTTTAGAAAAATCGAACTGATTATATATGCCAATCGGGTAGATGATAATATTCGGGAAGCCTGTGATAATTTATTAAAAATATCAGAAGGTCTATTGGAAGAAAAAATAGAAAAAATTTACAATCATGACTGATGTCTCTTCCTTTTTCTCTTGGAGTTGGTTTACACCAGAAACCCTCCGAAGTTTTGAGTGGGAAAACTATTCCTTGCTCCATTTAATATGGATCATTCCAATAGTGTTATTAATCAGAAAGTTTATAAAACTGCTGAAAAAGCCAGTATTAGAACTATCTCTTCCTAAAATTGTTGCTTCCAACAATCCTTGGACCTACCTGCGCCTCATTCCATCGTTTTTCTTTCTTCTCGCGTTGTGGATGGTGGTGATTGCACTTGCTAGACCTCAGCGCACTAATGAAAAAGTAGAACAGTATACTGAAGGTATTGATATCATGTTGGTAATGGATATATCCGAATCCATGGATTTACAGGACTTCACTCCCAATAGATTGGAAGCTGCCAAAGAAACGGCTATAGATTTTATCAATGGTAGGATTGCTGACAGAATTGGAATGGTAATATTCTCCGGTGAAGCATTCTCCCTAGCTCCTCTTACTACAGATTACGAACTTCTGACAGATTTGGTCAACAGTATTACTTTTAATATGATGGATGCCAAGGGTACGGCCATTGGCAGCGCGGTATCTACAGGTATCAACAGAATGAGAGAATCTGAAGCCAAATCCAAAGTAATGGTATTGCTTAGTGATGGTGACAATAACGCCGGTAATGTTGATCCAGTTTTTGCCGCTCAGTTAGCCGAAGCTATGGATGTTAAGATCTATACCATTGCTGTCGGTAAAGACGGAATGGTACCCTATGGAACTGATTTTTTTGGGCGGCCACAAATGATCGAAAGTTACCTCAATGAGGAAACATTAAGAAATATAGCCAGAATCACAAAAGCTGAATTCTTTAGAGCTTCTGATGACAAAGCCCTAGAAAATATATTTAAGCGAATAGATGAATTAGAAAAAGCTGAAATTATAGAATCCAGGTACAAGGAAACAATGGATTACTATAGACCTTACCTCATTTGGGGCATACTCTTTTTCTTTGTTTGGATGGCTTTAAAAAGTACGTTTTTCAATAACTTCCTCTTGGATTAAAACAATAAAAAAACCGACTTATTACTAAGTCGGTTTTTTTATGGAAGAGTGGGTTATCAACTCATCTCCCAGCCAGTTCTTACTGGTTCTTTAATGTATTGATCAGCTTCTCCTATTCCAGTTGCTTTGAGGTTCTTAGCATCCCAATTGATTTTCTGTCCTTTCATCCTAAGGGAAAGCACCCCTAATAAGGTGATTTCTGTCAAGTGAGCCCCGTATTCAAAGTTAGAACTCGCCGCAGGACCACCCTTAATTGCGTTCACCCAATCTCTAAAGTGACCTTTTGATCTAGGGATTACCTCCTTAGGTTTTTTCATATTTGCTGCCAAGCTCTCTGGGAAAACATGAGGTACACGATCTCCACCATTCACAATTATTCCTTTATCTCCAACGAATAATGTAGCTCTGGAAGGCCACTTGTAGCCTTCTGGTAAATATTGGTGCAACTGTGGTTTGAGCCCTCCGGAATACCAGGTTAGCTGTATAGGTTTACCAGTATTATTGTCCGGGAAGTTATAGTAGCCTATTTCACCATATGGAGCGATGTTTTCATTGCTGAATCCCGCAGGAAAAACTTCAATGGTATCCGGGTGCCCAAGTTCAAACGCCCAAGTAGCAGCATCCATATCGTGGCATCCGAAATCCCCCAAAGCACCGCAACCAAAATCCCAAAAATCTCTCCATGTTACAGGAGTATACCATTCATGAAAAGGTCTATTTGCAGAAGGTCCAAGCCAAAGATCCCAGTCAAAACCATGAGGTTTTTGGGTATTGGTTGTAGGTACTGCTTGCATTTCATCTATCCACCTTGAGGCGGGTACCCAAGAGTGAGTTTCTTTTACTTCTCCTATGACACCTGCTCTTAGGTATTCTACTGTCTGTCGAATACCATCAGTGCTGTGTCCCACATTTCCCATTTGAGTAGCTAAACCAGTCTCCTTAGTAAGGTCTTTGATCATCCGGGCTTCCCATATATTATGTGTAAGTGGTTTTTCGCAATAGACATGCTTTCCAGACTTCATAGAAGCATAAGTAATAACAGCATGGGTATTGTCTGGTGTAGAACAACAAATTGCATCCAAGCCTTTTTCCTTCTCAAGCATTTCACGAAAATCCAGATATTCATTTACCTTAAAATTCTCGGTTTTATCTTCATAATGGTCTTCCACCATTCGTTTTACTGGATGTCTACCTGCAATGGACTTGTAGTAAAAATTAGCCAAGTCCCAGTATTCAGCAGGATCAGCTATAGCTGTAATTTGTACATCATCTAACTTCATCAAGTCTTGGGCATTTTGCCTTCCTTTGCCCCCTACCCCTATCATTCCAACATTTACCTTGTCACTTGGCGCCACATGTCCTTTACCTCCTAACACAAACCTTGGGACAATAAAAAATCCCGCTGCTGCTAAGGAAGAACTTTTAATGAAATCCCTCCTTGAATCAGGAGTTTTATTATTATTTGGTTTTTCAAGCATCGTTAATTTTTTTGATTAAATAAATATAAAAAAACTATCTATAATTTCCTTTTTGGATATTAATTAAAGTTCAACCCCTTAGAGCTTATACTTTTGTTTGGCATTGTGGTGATATAGTTTTTGCTTTTCATTTGGTGTCAGGGCATGGGCCATTTCATAAAAGTCATGTACCCATTTTTGGTAACTTGCAGCCCTTAATAAAACCGGCCAATCTCCCCCAAAGAGTACTCTATCCATACCAAATACATCTAAAACAGTTTCAAAATAGGGTTTCATTTGATCTATACTTTCCTCTGAGGGATTTGTTTTGGTTAGCATTCCTGAAATTTTACAGGACACATTTTCCAATTTAGAAAAGGCTGAGATGCCTTTCCTCCAGTCTTGCCATTCATTGTTTCCAATATCAGGATTTGCAATATGATCCAAAACTATAATTTGATCAGGGTGAGCTTTGGCAAACTCATATGCAGCTGGAAGGTCCTTTGTACGAATATTGAGATCATAAGACCATCCAAACCTACTAAGCAATTTCACCCCTTCTAAAAATGCCTTATGATTAGGCATAAAAGCTTTGCGAATACCTTTTACAATTTTTCTTTCGGCCAAAGCCTCCATTTCCCTCAGACCAGAAGCTCCTTTTTCTAAAGGGAAATAGGCTACCATTCCTGCAATTCTCTTGTCTTTTTCTTGAATTCCCAGCACCCAATCTACCTCCTGTAAGTATTGGTTTGGTGCGCGTCCACATTCTACAAATACCATTTTCTCTATTGGCAATCCTGCAGTTGCCTCGTGATAATCTGCTATTAAGAAATTCCGAGATAGGGGATTTTCAGGATTTTTCAACCAGGGGTAATCCAAATGACCTAAATCCCATAAGTGAAGATGGGTATCTATCAAAGGGATTTTATCCTTATCTAAGTGCTGTAAATCTAAAAAAGGAGCACTATCCTGCAGTGCCAATGCGCCACAGGCTAAGCCTCCCTTTTTCATAAATGTTCTCCTATCCATCTAGTGAATTCCACTTCCCTTAAGCAGGGATTTCGGGAGTATTTAATTTTGCAATGGATTTATCTATCTCTTCCTGACTAAGTTCATGACTTTTAATTTTACCAGAGAAATAATCATCATAGGCCTTCATGTCAAAATTCCCATGTCCACAAAGATTAAATAAGATGGTTTTGGAAACACCTTCTTCCTTGCACTTTTTGGCCTCTTTGATAGCTGTGGCAATACCGTGATTGGCTTCAGGAGCTGGAATAATACCTTCCGACCTTGCAAAAAGTACACCTGCTTCAAATATTTCCAGGTTGTCATGCGCCTGGGCTTCAATCAGCTTATCTTTTAGCAATTGACTTACAATCACGCCTGCACCGTGGTATCGAAGTCCTCCTGCATGAATAGGGGCTGGGATGAAATCATGTCCAAGTGTATACATTGGCAATAATGGTGTCATACCTGCTGTATCTCCAAAGTCATATCTAAACACTCCTCGAGTAAGTTTAGGGCAAGATGAGGGCTCACTCGCTATACAACGTATATTTTTACCCCCCTCTAAGTTTAATCTTAAAAACGGAAAAGAAAGCCCCGCGAAGTTTGATCCTCCACCAAATGGAGCAATTACAACATCCGGCATATCACTACCTGCTTTTTCCAACTGCTTGATGGCCTCTAGTCCAATAATAGTTTGGTGCAACTTCACATGGTTAAGGACACTTCCCAGAGCGTATTTTGTATCCTCCCTGGTTGCAGCCATTTCCACTGCCTCCGAAATAGCAATACCAAGACTACCTGGAGAATCTGGATGCTCTGCCAGAATTCTTCTCCCGGCTTCGGTTCTGTCTGATGGAGATGGGTAGACATTAGCACCCCAGGTATTCATCATCATTTTCCTATAAGGCTTGTCATTATAGGAAAGTCTAACCATATAAACATCACATTCAATCCCGAAATGCTGGCAAGCAAAGCTCAAAGCACTACCCCATTGACCTGCACCTGTTTCCGTGGTTATTCTTTTTACCCCTTCTTGTTTATTGTAATAAGCTTGGGGAATAGCCGTATTTGGCTTATGAGAACCCGAAGGACTGACTCCTTCATATTTATAATAAATCTTTGCAGGTGTATCTAAAGCTTTTTCCAGACCATAAGCCCTGTACATTGGAGTAGGCCTCCATATGGAATACATATTTCTAACTTCATCAGGAATCGAGACCCACTTATCAGTGGTCATCTCTTGTTTGATCAAGGCCTCTGGAAACAAAGGAGCCAAAGCTTCAGGCCCAAGTGGTTCCATGGTTCCTGGATTTAATGGCGGCAATGGCTTGTTAGGCATATCCGCAATGATATTGTACCAGTTTTCTGGTATTTCCCTTTCTTCTAAGTTAATTTTTCGGTTTTTCATTTAATAAATTAATAAAAGGTGACTGATTTTAACTTGACAAGCTTTCTAAACCCTAAATAGGCAATGTATTTTCTAATATGCGATGTTATCGCTTTAAAACCAACCTATCTACCGCTATTTTCACGTTAAATCAGAAGTGGGAACGATCCTTCACCAAATAGGCAATTGTTTTTTTGATCTCACCCGGTCGCGTAAATAACCATAAAACCTACCTATATTTTCAGGTCTAAGGTTTTTTCTTCAAACTGCTATTGAGCACATAAGCCTCTATTCCTTGATTGTTAATCCCAACTAATAATATTTTGAGATGCGATAAATCTATTATGGCTGTGTTTTTTACATCTCCTAGAAACGCCAGTCCAGTTTTCCTTGGATCCACTGTTGAAAATTCACCCTTGCCATCTCCAAGGTAGACCTGACCAAAATTGGCGTCAATCATCCCCAATCTAAGCCGAGTGGTGTTCTGGTTTCCTCCAAGGATAAAATCCAAGTTCCCATCCCCATCAATATCCATCACACTAATGGTAAAAACAGGCGCATATTGCGCCTCAACAGGCAATTCATGCCTAAGGAACTTATTGCCTTTGTTCTCTAGGTAAATTGTTTTTAGCTCATTGATCTCCAATTTATTTGCTTGTTTAAGAGCCTCTTTGCTAAATAAATCCTCAAGCTTGGCTTTTGAAAATGAAGCGTAATCAGTGAATTTGCTGCGCATTCCATACATTTGATCCAACAATTCATCCCTACTCATAAAAGGAACAAGCGCTCCCTTATAATAATAGTTTAAAATTGGATCTACAGAACCATTGCCATCAAAATCAGCATAAACCAGTGTCAATGGCCCTTGATCAGTAGCTTTCAACTGACTATTGGTACCAAAATTCCCTACAATAAAATCTATATCCCCATCCTTATCAAAGTCTCCTGCTTCCAATTTTGACCATTTCCCCACCAAGGGTTTGTCAAAATATTCAGCCGTCTGCCCAATGAATGATTTTCCTTCTTGATTTACAAATACACTAATAGGCATCCAGTCTCCAATGACTACCAAATCCTGCCAACCATCCTGGTTTACATCTATCCAGGAGGCATCCGTAACCATCCCTAAAGTTGATATTTCAGGGAAAAATTTTTCAGTATGGTCTTCAAACTTTCCATTTCCATCGTTGATGAAAATAAAAGACGAAGCCGGTTTAGGATATTGACCAGGGACAGCTCTTCCCCCAATAAAAAGGTCCAAATCCCCATCATTATCAAGGTCAAATGGTTTAGCTATACTGTTACTGCTCAAAACATTTGGTAATGCATTGGCTTGATAATTAAAGTTTCCTCCACCTTGATTGATATACAATCGGTCCTTTAATTCCGGGGAATCTCTTTCAAAGTCATGGTACCCCCCATTTACGATATACAAATCCTGTTTACCATCACCATTCGCATCAAAAAACACGGCATCTGTAGTGGCACTGCCCTTCATGTCTGACAAATCCAGGCCTTGGGATTCCAAAAATTGTCCGGTGGAAACCTGAAAATACAATTTACCTTGTGTCTCTGAAGTACCTCCGATAAAGACATCAGAGTATCCATTATTATTCACATCCCCCACTGCAATTACAGGCCCACTTGGTGACAACATGTGAGACAATAGAGGTTGCCGCTTAAAATCATTGTACCCTGCTTCCACATGCTTAAAGGGTATAGGTGACACAATTTTGGTAAAAATAGAGGTTTTAATTTCCTCAGGTTTAGCCTCTTTATCTAAAGCCTTGCGCTCATCTAACTGCAGCAATTGATTACTCGCAATATTCCTGATCCATTGTTGTTTTCCTCCAAGCCATGTAATTTTAAGAGAGTCAATATTATCAGCTGCACCAAGCCCTATGTGCAAAATATGACTTACAGATGATTGAAAGCCTCTAGTGGGTTGCTGTTCAAAATATTGCTGCTGCTCTCCGATATAGACATTTATTTTAGCTCCAATACCACTGGTATTACTCCCCTCCCCATTCAACTTTAATTGGAGGTAATTGCCTTCATTTTCCTCAGGAGCTAAAACATTGGCGTAAATCCCCGCAAAGTCATTCAAATGATTGACTACCAAATCTAAAGCTCCATCCCTGTTAAGGTCAGAATAAGCTGCACCATTAGAGAAATTTGGTTCTTCAAAGCCCCAATCCTCGGACACATCTTTAAAGATTGCCCCATTTTCATTTCTAAAAACATAATCATGAATCGGAGTGGAACTCATGCTGGTAACCAAATGGAGTGTATCGGCTTTTTCTTTTGCTCGGGCTTTACTGAAATAATAATCCCCTTTGTACTTTAAAAAATCCCTATTGGTATAATCTCTATAATAGCCATTACTAACAAAAAGATCTTTCCAGCCATCATTGTCAAAATCCGTAAAAAAAGCAGCCCAACTCCAATCGGTATTTGACATTCCAGATAGCTGTCCTATTTCGCTAAACATCCCAGTACCTTGGTTGATGTGCAGCATGTTTCGCATATTTTGATGATAAAAGCCTTTCATTACCATTAAGGCATATTGCTCATAATTTTCCGGCCCATACAGTAATTTTTGGCGTTCATTATCCTCAGGTAGCATGTCCAAAGTAAAAAGGTCTACAAGCCCATCATTGTTAACATCATTAAAATCAGAGCCCATAGAGTAATAGGATATATGCTGTAAATACTCCGTTAGTTTTTCAGAAAATGTGCCATCACCATTGTTTATATATAAATAATCCGGCTCTATATAATCATTTGAGATGTGAATATCAGGATAGCCATTACCAGTAATATCTGCAATTGCTATTCCAAGACCAAAGCCCATGGAATTCCCAATAATACCTGCTTCTTCACTTACATCGATATATACTCCATTGTCATTTCTGAAAAGCTTATCTCCAGCAAGCGGATTCCTATCCTTTCTTTTCGCGTCAAAATCTATTTCATTGATTACCTGGGTATTGTGATTGAGCAAATACATGTCAAGATCTCCATCCAAATCAAAATCGAAAAAAGCAGCTTGAATACTATTGGCAGGGTCGGCTAAACCATATTTTTCAGCCTCATCTATAAAAGTATTGTCCTTTTGATTGATCAGCAATTCATTTTTTCTGGAAGAAGCATCACCCTTTCCTGAATAACAAACATAAATATCAAGGTAACCATCCCCATTGACATCAACCATGGTCGCTCCAGTAGTCCACGCATCTTTACCTAGTGTTCCAGACGATTTTCCTATATCCTTGAACTTAAAGTCTCCTTGGTTTAAATAAAGCTTATTAGAAGTCATGTTACCTGTGAAAAACAAATCATCAAGACCATCATTATTAATATCACCTATGGCAACACCTCCACCATTGTAAAAATACTCATAGGTTAAAATATTGGTTTGCTGACTCTCTACCAATTTGTTTTGAAATTTCACTCCAGATTTTCGACTGGAAATCTTTTCAAACCCTTGGGCTATCACACAAAAATGAATGAAGTAAAGGAACAATACTAGAACGAAATATTTATTATGGTTTTTCATAATTCAATCTTCCCCCTACTTTTTGGGTTATATTTGAATGCGGGGTAACAGTAGTAAATCTACATTTTTTATGGGGTTCGCACAATAGCACAAATTGCACTCTAAAACGTTGAAAATAGACTTTTTATAGATTTATTCTTCAGGACTCGATTTATTAGTAAAAATCAAAAAAATTCAATCCAGCGCTGTAAAATGACTTTATAGGTTTTGATAAAAAAACTTGCTTAATATAAGCTATCTACTCTCCCGTATTAGCGATATTCTCAAGTTTAACCAGTCAAAAATTAATTCAACCATTGGGGTTCCCCCCATAAGTCAAGTTTTCCAATAATCCGCTCCAACTCTGGCTTGCTCAACATTTAAAATTTCATTATAATTATTCCTCTTTAAAATAGGGTGGAAGATTAGAATTTCCTGACTCTTCACTTGAACATGTTTAATGGCAAGGAAATCAAATTATTTAGCGTATATGAAAAAATCACACATTTGTATTTTCTTGCTTGTAAGTTTTTTGGCTTGTAAGAAAAAGGAGAAAAGCATAATGATTTGGGAGTCCAGCTTCCCGGTAATCGGTTCACAATCTTCCCCTAGATCAGCAGACCTAAATGGGGATGGCGTTTTGGATTTGGTAATAGGAGCAGGTAAAAATGAATACGAATATACTGAAGCTGGTATATTGGCTATTAATGGTTTGAACGGTGAAATTTTATGGACGCAAGAAACAGAAGACCAAGTATTTGGTTCTGCCACCTTTTTAGACGTAAACAAAGACGGAACAACTGATGTATTTATTGGTGGACGAGGACCTCATCTTAAGGCCTTGAATGGCAAGACTGGAGATTTGATTTGGGAATTTGACACCTTAGCCCATATGAATCATCCAATTTTACAATACGCTAGGTTCAACTTCAACAACAGTGTAACCATTCCCGATCAAAATAAAGATGGAATTGCTGAGTTGCTTATTAGTAATGGAGGCAATGCCAGAATTGGCCCGGGTCAAACTGAAGGTAGGTTCCCAGGGGTTTTGATGGTAATCAACCCATTGAATGGTGAGGTTTTGGCCGCTGACACGATGCCTGATGGTGCAGAAACCTATTTATCTCCTTTGTTTGTCCAACAGAAAGCAAAGGATGAGCAATATATTCTATTTGGGAGTGGAGGGGAAACACTTTCCGGAAATCTCTATTTAGCAAAACTGAGTGAACTATTGAACAACGATTTATCAGAGGCCAAAGTACTGGTTAATGAAAATGATCATGGTTTTATCTCCTCTCCCGTCATTGTTGACCTTAATGATGATGAAGTTCTGGATTATGTAGGTATATCTCACGCAAGTACCATCACGGCTATAAATGGAAAAAGTCTCGAGAAAATATGGCAACTTCAAATACCTGAAACCGAATGTAGCAATAGCTTTGCTGTGGGGCAATTTACCGATGATGACATACCTGATCTATTCACTTTTGTTAGTAAGGGAGTATGGCCAGAAAACAAGGGATTGGTTCAGGTATTAATAGATGGAAAGACTGGGCAGCTTATAAAGCAAACAGAATTGGGATGTACCGGCTTTTCCTCCCCCATTGCTTATGACCTCAACAATAATGGTAAGGATGAGGTGATATTTAGCATAAATGAATACGATTGCAGTCGAGCCATTGACGATCAAACGGCATTTTTAATCGAAAATAAGTTGATGTTAATGGATTTCAAAGCAGATACCTCCTATATTTTGGATCAAACAAAAAGTTTTAAGAATGTATTCTCAACCCCTTGGATTGGAGACATGGACAATGACGGCTACCTTGATTTGGTGCATTGCCAATACTTTAGTCACGGAGATATATTATCCTTCTTGGGAATGAAGATTAAAAGAATCGATCTTCCAATAAAAGTTAGAAAAAAACCACTTTGGGGGGCTTTAATGGGATCAGACGGAAATGGGATATACCAAAAATAAAAGGCTGCCGAAAGGCAGCCTTTTACAAAACACTAAATTAACCAAGTAAATAAAATTTCTTTTATCACAAAATAAGCTAAAACTAACTCTATTTAATTCGCTACATCCCACCAAACACGAGTAGTATTTATGTCTGGCAAAGTAGCACCAGTCTGAAAATTTGCATTTGCCGCTACTTCAGATGCTGGGTACCTAAGTTTTCTCATGATCTGTCCTTGCGTAATATTACCAGGATAGTTGGTTGGAGTTAACTGAGGATATCCTGTTCTTCTCCAGTCAGACCAAGCTTCCCACCAGTTAAAAAACTTACTTACCCACATTTGCTCACCTATCATTTCAAGTCCTGGCTTTTCTACACCATAAGGATGTCTTTGAAGGTAGGCATTTACTTCATCATCAGAAACTGTCAATGAAGGATCAAAGGGAGTATACATCTGCATGGCTCCTTTTACACCTGACTCATAATGTTCCTTAGCAGAATTTGGAATTCCAGAACCAATGCCTCTTTCCAAGGCTTCGGCCTGCAAAAATGCAGATTCAGCATAGTTCATAAACATGTAAGGAGCATCTCTTTGAAGCATTAGGTAGTTAATTCTTGAATAAGTTGTTACCAAATCTACCGACTCTCCTTCCAATTCATCCAATCCTGCCCCATCATATCCATTTGGCATTCCTTTTTGCTCCAGTGGATTGGTGTTGGTAGGTGTCCATGCGACTGCAGACCAATCTGCAATTCCTCCACTTATAATCATAAGCCTAGGATCTACTTCATCTTCAGTAGTTGCACCCGCTTTAAGCCAGTCTACAAGAGTGTTGCTTAGGTAACCAGGCTGTCCCCCATCACCTGGGTAAAAGGCCCTGGAAATACCATTTTGATTGATCCACAAACTAGGACCTTCAGACATGGGTACCCAAGCATTGTCATCATTGCTTTCCATTACTCCGCCTGCAATGGCTTTGGTGACATATTCATCTGCCATTTGAGGTGACACATTTGATACCCGCATTGCTAAGCGTAGCATCAAAGAGTAACCGAATTTTTTCCATTTGGCAATATCACCTTCATAAATAATATCAGCTCCAGAAAAACCATCGTCTGGGTTAGAAGTGCTCATTGCGGCTGTAGCTTCATCCAGTTCCTTCAACAAATCAGGATAGATGGCTGACTGTTCATCATATTCAGGAAAGAAAACCCCTTCCATACCTTGAAGTGCATCAAAATAAGGCACATTCCCATAGAAATCTGTAAGGCGATGAAAATTCAAAACACGCATAATTCGTGCAGCATTTCTGGTGTTCACTTTGTTTCCTTCATCATATCCTCCAGGACCAGTTTGCTTAATCACCTCAGATATATTTTTCAATGCATCTCCGTAGAAGAATTCGAAAGGAGCGCTATTTGACTCGAAATTTTCAGTGTATTTATCACCAGGAGCAATCCCTCCACCTGCATTGGCCAAATGCTGTATCAGGTAGGCAGTCATTCCAATATTGGTTCTCCAATCAATGTACCTATTGTCCCCTGCAGATCCACCTGAAGCCGATCCAAGTTGTGCAGCCGTAAACATGAAATTCAGATCAATTTCATTTACTGCTTGAGGATTGATATTAAGATCATGTAATTCTTCGGTATTGCAGGAAGTAAAGCATACACCAACCGCCAAACCAATCAGAAGAAATTTATTTATAATTTTCATAATTCTTTCTTTTAACGATTAAAATGAAGCCCTTAAGTTAAATCCATAAGATCTCGATTGAGGCATTCCAAAGTAATCAAGTCCTTGTCCATTTCCTGAAGAATAACCCGACTCTGGATCTATATTTTCCACGTTTTTCCAAAGGATGGATAGGTTTCTACCCACAAAAGACAAGCTAACATTAGTAAACGGTGTTTTTTCCATCAAACGCCTTGGAAAATTGTACCCAAAGGTTATTTGTCTCAATTTGGCAAAAGAGCCATCGTAAATAAAGTGATCCTGTACCCTATTCCCCATTTGATTCCAATAATTATTGGCCTCTCCTGGTGATAAGGTCTTTGTGAAATCCTCATAAATAGGTGTTCCATCAGAAGTCGTACCTGATTGTATTACCCCGCTTACGGTAAGCGGCTCTTCACCTTCTCTTCCTTGCAAGGTTTGCTTGTGCAATCCCCATTGGGTAAGCCTCACATTGGTTCCAGAATAGATTTCTCCTCCCACTCTAAAATCAATTAGTGCAGAAAGATTAAAGCCTTTATAGGAAATGCTATTGTTAAACCCTCCGGTAAAATCTGGAATACCGTTTCCTATTACTTCCATTTGGTCAGATTGAACTGGGGCTCCATTTTCTTCAAAAACAGGTTGTCCATCAGGGGAGGTCTTTTGTACCCATCCGGCCAGCACTCCAAAAGGCTGTCCTGTCCTATGTTGTACAAATACCGTCCTTGTCCTTGGTTCTTCTACGTTCAAAATGTCAGTTCCTTCTATTAAGGAAATTACCTTGTTTCTATTTCTTGCAATGTTAAAAGAAATATCCCAATTGAAATCCTTGTTTCTGACTGGGGTTCCTGTTAACAAAATCTCAACCCCTTTGTTCTCCATTTCTCCAAGGTTGACCAAAGTTGACCCAAAACCCGAAGCTCTTGAAATTTGAGCATTCAACTGATCATTTGTACTTTTCTGATGGTAATAAGTAAAATCCAAGCCCAGTCTGTTTTGAAACATTCTAACATCTAAACCGAATTCTATTTCAGTAGACAATAGAGGCACAAGAAATGGGTTTGGAATGGTGCCATTGTTATTTCCCGCGGTGGCAAAGGAAGCCATCGCTACTTGATTACCCTCAAAATTAATGGCAGGAGCACCCAATAGGGTATAGGTATTTTGAATTTGATATGGATTTACTGTAGAACTACCAACCCTCGCCCATGAAGCCCTGACCTTACCAAAACTTAACCAGAAAGGAAGATCCTCCATAGCATCAGAAAAAACAAAACTACCTCCAATGGATGGATAAGTTATGTCATTTAAAGAAGGATCTAAGGTGGAAAACCAATCTGTCCTACCTGTACCGGTAAGAAAGAGTATGTTTTTATAATTAACTTCTGCTGATCCATAAACGGAATTAATACCCCATCCTGAGTAACCATATCCAAAATTCCTAGTTACTGTATTATTGATAGCATGAAAGAAAGGCACATTAAAGTCATTCCCATTTGCTGAAATGGTTTCATCTTCACGACGCATTCTATTGGCTCCTAAAAAGGCTACAACTCCAAAATCTCCAAACTGTCTATTATACCCTAGCATGGCCTCCAAGTTAATTTCATTAACCCTTCGCTCAGCCTCAGACATATTACCTCCTCTAGAATAACCTGTTCCTTGAGGAGTTAAAGAGCTACCCCTACGAGTGTACCAATCCATCCCTGCCCTTCCAGATAAATAAAGATGCTCGGTAATGTTATATTTTAATGATCCTGAAGTAATAATCCGGTCACGAGTATCACTGATAGACAATTGATGAGTGGAAAAATAAGGGTTTTGTCCCCAAGGGTTATTGGTCATTAAATATTCTTCCTGCTCCGCAAAACCCCAAACACTTAACAGTGCAGGATCAGTTCCAATTGGAATCGTTCCTAGCCTGTCTGGATCACCTTGTCCCCACAATACATTGACATTTGGTGGTAAGGCAAAAATGGACTGAAAAGCATTTCCCGGAGAATCTGATAATCTAGGACGATTTTGAGTTCTTTCGTTAGAGTAAAGCACTTTGGCATCGAAAGTTAATTTTTTACCAAATTTACCACTTGTGGCAATTGACATATTGATTCGATCGAATCCTGCATTTGGAATAACTGAAGAACTCCTTAAATCAGTTACATTAAAGCGGAACGTTTGTGTATCGCTTCCTCCTGAAAGTGAGAGACTATTGGTAAAAGCTTTGCCAGTTTCATAAAAACGATTCCAATTGTCTCCTGCATACACGTAAGGTCTTTCGACACCGTCAAAATGCATGGAAGTCCCAGAACCTAATCGTTCGCCCCAAGCTTGGGTACCCCAATCGTAACCATCTCTTACAGTGGTTGGTCTTACGGCACTACCTGTAATCTGATCTCCTTGAAATCTACCGGACCCAAATTCTCTTTGCAGCTCAGTTTGGTTGTTTATTCTTTCAAACACAGCGTTGGAATTAAATTCTACGCCAATACCTTTTCGTGAAGTCCCTCTTTTGGTTGTAATCAATATTACACCATTTGCTGCTCGCGAACCATATAAGGCTGCTGCACTGGCACCTTTTAATACCGACATGGATTCGATATCATCAGGATTAACACTTGTCATACCATCTCCCTGATCTGCACCTCCCCAGACTCCGGCTTGCCCAAAGTTGGTATTATCCATTGGCACCCCATCAATAACATAGAGCGGTTGATTTCCACCTTGAAGAGAGGTATTTCCCCGTATGATCACACGAGAAGAACCTGCAGGCCCTGAAGCCACATTGCTTACATTTACACCTGCTACCCTACCAGCTAGCTGATTGGCAATGTTATTTTCTCTGGCTTGAGTGAATTCTTCTCCACCAACTTCTGTCATCGAATACTGTAAGGCTTTGACATTTCTTTCTATACCCAAGGCAGTTACGACGACTTCATTCAATTCGGACGCATCCTCAGATAAGCCAACATCAATAGTACTTCGATTTCCCACTGTCTCTTCTATTGCCTCAAATCCTAAAAAGGAAAAAACAAGTACAGTTTGTGCACCAGGTACATTAAGACTATATTTTCCATCCACATCCGTGGCGGTACCCGTGGAAGTACCCTTTATAAGAATGGATACTCCTGGTAAGGGTGTTCCATCTGAACTGTCAGTGACTGTTCCGCTAACAGTCTGCCCAATGGCATTACCTCCCATAGATGTCAGTAATGCCAAAAAGGCAATAAGTAATAGGTTTTTCATAAATGGTTATTTTGGTGTTAAAATAAAACTTCTACATTTATTATCCATCAAAAATGTTTTTACACCAATGGCTAAAACTCTGAAAGAGCAACTTTTTCAATTCCGTGAACTAAATCAACTCCCTTCAGCCCAAAGCCTACATAAATGGTTTCAAACAATGATAAATGGCATAATAAACTTAAATTTCGTAGAAATGTAGAATATATTGAACAGAAAAAAAAATACTACCATCCATTTTTCAATTATTTCCAGATTTTTTTTTTATACAATCGGGATGATTGCCCCTACCTTCTTACTAAACTGTAAGTTTTTCAAACGAAAAAATAAATTCAAAACATACTTCCCTTTTAGTTATATCGCCCAACCTATTAAATGGGGGGGATAAATACATTATAAAGTAGGCTTATTTACTGAGATGTTTCAGAATAACCCGATAAATAGACACCTATTTCGACCAACCTAATTTAGGGTAACTTAAATCCTAAATAAAAATGCATTTTAAGCAGCTTTAAAGCTTCATATATTTAGTATTGTCTCCGATATACCAATATCTTTGTTCCAGTACTTGAACCTGATGTAACCACATTAGAAAATGCAAAAAACTGAAATAAGTCAAAATCTAAAGGAAATAAAAGCCACATTCCTTAACCCTGATTGTCTTCTCGTGGCAGTAAGTAAGACCAAACCTATTTCTGCAATTCAGCAAGCCTATGAAGCAGGAATAAGAGATTTTGGAGAAAATAAAGTCCAAGAAATTACTGAGAAGGCAAGCCAATTACCCGATGACATCAAGTGGCATATGATAGGGCATTTACAGCGCAATAAAGTAAAATTTATTGCACCTTTTATTCACTTGATTCACAGTGTAGATTCCTTGCGATTGTTGAAACAGATTAATAAAGAAGCAGAAAAAGTCAACAGAACAATAAACTGTTTATTGCAAGTTTATATAGCCAATGAAGAGACTAAATTCGGTTGGGATAAAGAAGAATTATATTCCTTCCTTTTAGGAGATGAGATAAACTCCATGAACAATATTCAAATTGTAGGGCTAATGGGCATGGCTACAAACACTTCTAGTGAAGAGGTAATTAGGGAAGAGTTTAAAACTTTAAAAAATCTGCATGACACTTTGAAAAAGCTACCCCTCCCTGAAAATGTTGAAATGAGAGAAATATCAATGGGCATGAGTAGTGATTACCTGTTGGCTCAACAGGAAGGAAGCACCATGGTAAGGATAGGAAGCGCTATTTTTGGTTTTAGAAATTACAATTAATCATTATGAAAACTAGTCATATAATTCAAACAGCAGCTGTATTTGGTGCTATGGCCGTAATTTTCGGAGCGTTTGGTGCACATGCTTTAGAGGAGCTTTTAATAAGCACTGGCAGATCGGACACCTATGAAACTGCTGTCAATTATCATTTTTACCACAGTTTGGCGCTTTTAATGACAGGAATTTTATACCAGCTTTTCCCTAATAAAAAACGTCTTGCATACAGTGCTGTTTTTTTTATAGCAGGTATTATAATTTTTTCAGGCAGCTTGTATTTTCTTTGCTTAAGTCAGCTAACATGGCTAGGTGCCATCACTCCTTTAGGAGGCTTGGCATTTATTATTGGATGGGTAATGTTGCTACTCAGTTTTGGTAAATAAAATTTAAGAAGATCATATGAAATTAAAATTTTTACCAGTGATTTTATTATGGCTGTTTATTTTTCAATCTGCTTCAGGACAAGACGTAAAGTCTTCTTTTTTAGGTTTAGATAATTTAATGGGAGACAATTCTTTTTTTGATAAACACCTTACGGGATTCATGCTATACGACCTTGATAGCCAAGTGGTTCGTTACGAGAAAAACAGTCATTTGTACTTCATCCCTGCATCCACTACCAAACTTTTCACCTTCTTCGGGGCCATGATGGTACTTACCGACAGCACAACATTTTTAAGGTTTGAACCCAAAGGGAAAAGCGTAACCATCTGGGGAACAGGAGATCCATCTTGGAAATACCCAAGACTACCCAATCCAAACATCCGGGATTTCCTAGCTACTTACGACACAATCATTTACTCTGAAAGTAATTGGAAAAACGAACCATTTGGTTTCGGTTGGCAATGGGATGATTACTACTATTCCTATGCAGCTGAAAAATCCCCATTACCCCTATTCGGCAACCTTGTGAGCTCAAAAAACATCAATAACAGACCTGTTTTAACTCCCGATATTTTCAATGTAGTCCATTCAAAAAAAATAGTGAAAAATGTCCAGCGAAACTGGAGAGACAATCAATTTTACTACAATCCAAGAACCTATAATGGCAGGGACAGTAAAGTGCCTTTTATGACCTCTCCGGAAATTTTCGCAACCCTAGCAAGCAAAGATTGGGGAGTTCCTGTAAAACTTTCTGATTCAAAACTGCCACCTGAACATTTCATTTTAAAAGGCATTCCCACTAAAGCGCTCTATAAGGAGATGTTACTGGAAAGTGATAATTTTATCGCTGAACAATTACTTCTACAAATTTCTGATCAGGTCTTTTTGGAACTCGACAGTGAAAAGGCAATTGAATACATTAAAAAAACTTATCTTTATGACTTACCGGATGACCCACAATGGGTTGATGGATCAGGTCTATCTAGGCACAATTTATTCACTCCTCGGACGATGGTATCCTTAATAGAAAAAATTTACCGGTTATTTCCAGATAAAGAGCTTTTCAGCTTATTGCCTACTGGAGGGAGAACTGGCACATTGAAATTTAATTATTCAGCCTCGACACCATACATCATGGCTAAAACTGGAACCATCAGCAATAACCACAGCTTGGTAGGATATTTAAAAACAAAAGACAATAAAATCTACGCCTTTGCTTTTATGAACAACAATTACCCCTATAAAGCAACAGTGGTAAGAAATGAAATGGAAAAGGTGCTACTATATATACGTGATAATTTCTAAATTCCGCCATGAAAAAAAGACGCTTTTTACAAACTATTGGTATGAGTCTGGGGTTTTTCCCAATTTTAGGACATTCTCAACCACTTTCTAAACCGCCTCTTCTAAAGAAATTATTACCTAATAAACTACAAGTAGGAGATTTGGTAGGACTAATCAGCCCCTCTGCTGCTACGGCTGATGCAATGCAATTTACCTTTGCAAAAGAAGCGCTGGAAGCGCTGGGATTAAAGGTTCTGGAAGGCAAGCACCTCCAAAACCGAAGAGGTCATTTAGCTGGTACGGATCAAGAAAGGGCAGATGATCTAAATAACATGTTTGCAAATAAAGCGGTTAAAGCCATTATTTGTATCAGGGGAGGTTCAGGGGCCGCAAGGATTCTACCACTGATCGATTATGAGATCATTAAAAACAACCCTAAACCTTTGCTGGGCTATAGCGACATTACCGCTCTACACAATGCCATCTACGCTAAAACAGGTCTTATTACTTTTCATGGGCCCAATGGCTCGGGAAGCTGGGGAAAGTTTAATGTCTCCCAGTTTAAAAAAGTCTTTTTTGAACAAAACGACACACTCCATTTCGAAAACGAGTTGGAAGAGACTGAGGACTTGGTTATAAAAGAGAATAGAATTAAAACAATTTACCCTGGAAAAGCAGTTGGTGATCTCATAGGAGGAAACCTAACAGTACTTACCTCCTTAGCAGGATCTCCTTACCTCCCTTCCTTCAAAAACAAAATCCTCTTCCTTGAAGACATTGGCGAAGAACCTTACAGGATCGACCGCATGATGAGCACCCTTATGCTCATGGGTGTCTTTAAAGAAATAAAAGGTTTTGTTTTTGGTCAATGTACAGATTGCGATCCAAGTGGTGGGTATGGAAACCTTACTTTGGACCAAATTTTTGACGATTATCTTCTTCCTCATAAGATACCCGCATATAGGGGGGCTATGATTGGCCATGTTCCCAAACAATTCCTCTTGCCTGTTGGCGCTAATGTAAACTTAGATGCGGACAAGGGAACGCTTACCACCACTCAACCCATTTTCAAACAGTCAAAATAAGCCGGTGAAGATCCATTCGAATGTCATTTCATTTCGGAATAGACTTCTCATTCTTGCAGGATACTTATTATTGTCAGCTTCATGTAAAAGCGAAGAATTAATGAGCGAAAAGAAAAACATAAAAATCAATAAAAACCAATTAACGGAAATAAGGTACCTAGCCTTGGGTGACAGTTATACGATTGGGGAGGGAGAGAAAACGGAAAACACCTACCCCCATCTGGTTGAAAAATTATTGGAAAGCGAAGGCTACAAATTTTCCACTGTTAGTGTCATCGCAAAAACCGGCTGGACAAGTAATGAATTACTAGAGGCGGTAGTACAAAAAAACATCCAAGAAGACTCTTATGACATTGCAAGCCTACTTATAGGTGTGAATAATCAATACAGGGACCAAACTTTAGAGCAGTTCAGGAAGGAATTGATTGATTTAATAGAGATTACCAGTAACTACCTTAAAAATAAGCAGCAAAAAAATACAATACTTGTCTCCATTCCTGACTGGGGTGTAACCCAGTTTGCTCAGTCTGTCAAAAAACCGAAAGAACAAATAAGAAGAGAAATCGATTCCTTTAATGAAGTGATACAACAGGAAGCTTCAAATTATGGTTTGGATTTTATCAATATCACAGACCAATACAGGAAGAACGGAGCGCATCCCCTAAACCTCGTAGCCGATGGATTGCACCCCAGCAAGAATATTTATGAAGAATGGGCTTTACATTTAAGTAAGGCTTTCAAGAAAAAACTCAAGCTTCCAACCAACACCCAAAACTGGTGACAATAAAAAGCCTGCCGCTATACAAATAGGGCAGGCTTTTTATATTATGAAGCACAATGAATGCTTTATTCCTTATTTCGGAAGCACATTTGAAATTAGTGAAACCTTTTCTATAGGTTCGCTGGCATTTGAATATATCCTAACCACACTATTTTGTTTTCCCATTTTACCAGCAGAATTAAAGGACACTTTAATCTCAGCTGCTTTTCCAGGTGCAATTGGTTCTTTTGGCCAGCTTGGAACAGTGCAACCACAAGTTGCTGCTACATTAGAGATAATTAATGGTTGATTACCCGTATTGGTAAATTTAAAAACATTCTCTACTTTGTCTCCTTGCTTAATATCTCCAAAATCTTTCGAATCAGATTCGAAAGTAACTACCGGACCATTTGCTGTTTTTTCCTGGGCGATTGCAAATGCTGTACTTAATACAACCGCTAATACTACTGTTAATAACCTTTTCATATTCATAAAATTTAATTCATTCCAACTTATGGAGTACTATACTACTTAATAAAAAAATTGTTATGAAAGTTCACCATAAACAATTCTTTTCTTGCTCTTGTCATGGCAGTATACAACCACCTGACGTAATTTCTATCAATTTGTTCCTCATTTAAATATCCCTGGTCAACAAAAACAGCATCCCATTGCCCTCCTTGTGATTTATGACAAGTCAGAGTATAAGCATATTTGACTTGTAGGGCATTCAGATAAGGATCTTTACTCATGGCTTCCCTAATCTTGCTCTTTTTCTCTAAATCTTGATAATCTTCCGCCACTTGTTGATAAAGGGCTCTCCATTCTTCCATCGTCAAAGAAGGTTTATCAGAATGCAAGGTATCTAGAATCACACGAGCCTCAAATGGAACTTCATCTGGATAATCTATCAACCTCAATTCAAGTGTAGCAAACCTTAGGCCATATATTTCCTCAAATGAACGAATTTTAAGTATCTCTACAAAATCCCCATTGGCCAAAAAACTAACCTTGTCCGAAGAATCCATGTAAGTATAATTGTTTTTGACAATCATTAGTCGTTCTCCAGCGCTTAATTCATCTTCATAATAAAAAATAGAATTTCTAATGTACTTATTGTATTGAACTGCGGCCTTATTGGAGCGGGTGATAATCATCGTATTGTCCAATCCAAATTTATCATAGGCATACCTCAAACCATCTTCAAGTCTTTCACCTGTCATCCGGTAAAAATCATTAAACCCACGGGTTTCAAAGGTGATCTTGGGTTTATCCCGAAGTACCTCATCTCTCAAAGTTGTAGCATTGGCCAATATCCCTGAATCCTGACCTTGCCTGGTAACTATAGTAAGTAAGGTTTCATTTACCTCTAATTTATAGTTTCGTATAATGTAATTTTTATCTAGGGCTGGGCTATCATCGCTTCCTACTGGTGGCAGTTGCGCAATGTCACCTATTAATAATAGCCTATTCTCAGGATTTTGAAAAACAAAACCAATAAGATCTGCCAATAAAGACCTTCCTCCGATCCTATCATCAGACAACATGGAAGCCTCATCTACTATAAAAACAGATTTTTGATAATAATTTTTTTGCACCGTGAAACCATCAACTCCTTCAGCTGCCCCTTGCTTGGCACGGTAAATAATCTTGTGAATGGTAAAACCTGTTTTGTCAGCATATGAACTCATCACTTTAGCAGCACGACCAGTAGGCGCAAGCATAACTGCTCGCAAGCCAAGTGATGGTAATGCTTTTACCAAAGCAGCCAAAACGGTTGTTTTTCCTGTTCCTGCATACCCCTTTAGAATAAATGCTGAAGAAGAAGGAATTATTTTTCCCAAAAATGTATCCATCGAATTAAAAAAGTATTCCTGATCAGTAGTTGGCTGATGAGGGAAAAATTTCCTTATTCTTTCTGATGGCTTTGGACTTGCTTGATTATCTTTATGCATCAATTGCGAAACTAAGATGAAAAAGCCGAACATAAAAAAGGACATAATTGAAAATTTCGGTAACCGACTCAGGACGAGGGTTAATGGTATACTTATTCAGGACAATAAATTATTGATGGTAAAGCACCGAATGCATACAAACCACTCATTTTGGAATGTCCCTGGGGGTGGGATGAAATTCGGACAAGATGCCAAGGAGAATCTAAAAAGGGAATTTTTAGAGGAAACCGGGCTAAACATTGCTGTTAATGATTACCTTTTTGTACATGAATTTTTAGAACCTCCGCTACACGCCATTGAATTGTTCTTTGAAGTTAGCCAAACAAGTGGTAAATTAGTAGTTGGAATAGATCCTGAGCTTGAAACCAACAAACAGGTTATAGAAGAGGTTAAATTTCTTAGCATTGAAGAAATCAAAAAAATCCCATCCGAAAAAAAACATGCACTGTTCGGAAGAATAAATTCTCTGAATGATGTAAGAATATGGAAAGGATATTTTAATTTTGGAAATAAATGCATAAAATAGCATTCTAATTACGAACCATCAATTCTTTATAATAATTTAATTACGCTTTAAAGATATTCAAAATGACATTGAGTAAAATCTTATCGATTGTTTTTCTATTGGGAGCCTTAGGCCTCGGGTACAAACTTTATCTGGGTGTGGATGAAGTAGTGGAAGAAGAGAAAATTCTAAAAAGAACCGAAGATAGAATTATTGAAAAGCTAGAAATGCTTAGAGATGCCCAAATAGCTTATCAAGCTGCCAATAACGAATATGCTTCCAACTGGGAAGATTTGAAAAAATTTATCACTGATGGTAGCATCTACTTGATACAAAGAACTGAAACCACCAAATTATTGGATTATGGTAAAGAAGAAACAACAGTAACTTTAGATACCTTAGGTGCTGTTAATGTACAGGATTCTCTTTTCAGTGCAGACAAATACCCTGATTTTGAATTGGATCTACTAAATGTAGTTCCTGGATCAGGAGGAAAAACATTTGAGTTCTTTGCAGACAAAATCGAGCGTAGCAATAGAGAAATTGCTGTGTTTGAAATCAGAGATCCTGCACCAAGAAATCCAGAAAGAAGAAAAAATAACAACGAGAAGGCTTTAAGAGTTGGTTCAAGAACTGATTCTTCTACTTCAGGAAACTGGGAATAAATTTGGATACGGTAGGTTCCCATATCCAAAGCAAATTCATTAGCGATAAATTTGATATGCAAGCCATATCAAATTTATCGCTTTTCTTATATGAGAAACTTTTTGTCGTCGTTGCCCATTCAGGTGAGCACAAAGACATTGCTGCTACTTTCACCTATTCCTTCCAGGATCAGGAAACCGTCAAACATATTGTAGACACAGCACCTATTTTCAATGCACCAAATTCGGTAGGTAGGCTTTATATTCACCACCAAAGATTTACTTTGGTCCCTACTGCCCTATTTAACCCTGCTCAAGGAGACAGGTACCTTAGCTTTGCTACAGAGCTCAATGAACAAGTGGACAGTGTGATCTATACAGGAGTTGCCAATAACACCATTCAGGTAATTGGAACTGCCGACAAAGGCCTTTTAGAAACACTGGACAAAAAACTTCCTGAATTGGAAATAGCTCATGGCGCTTCGCATGTGCTGGGCTTCTTTCTAACCCAAAAAAAAGATTTACTGAATCAAGAGTTGTTTATTCACGCCTCTCCGGACTGCATGTATTTGGCTGCTTTCCATAATGGAGAATTAAACCTTTTTAACAGGTTTGTAATAACAGAGGAAGCTGCTTTTCTCCGTTATTTATTTACATTTATCCAGCAAATGGCCTTTGATCGGTCTCATTGCAAGATTCGTTTTTTTGGAAACCCTGAGTGGCTTCATACAAGTATGGAAAGCATGGGACGTTATTTCAAAAACATCCACCTAAGCATCCCTTATCAAAACACCTCCTACCTAAAAGGAGCCGAGTCCTTTATGAACACACAACTTCTAGAGGCCTACTGGCAACAAAAACTTATTTCATGAAAAAGACAGCGCTTTTTCCAGGCTCTTTTGACCCTTACACAAATGGTCATCATGACATTGTCATGAGAGGACTAAATATTTTCGATGAGATAATTATCAGTGTAGGGCACAATACAAGTAAGAAAAACAGGTATTTCGATATTGATTTTATGGTTGATAAAATCAAAAATACCTACAAGAAAAACCCGTCCGTTAAAGTCATTGTATACGATGAGTTAACCTCCTCATTGGCAAAAAAACACGACGCAAAGTACTTACTCCGTGGATTAAGAAACACGACTGATTTTGAATACGAAAACACCATCAGTCAAATGAACAGGTATCTCAACGACTCCTTGGAAACGGTATTTCTTATCACTACTCCTAAATATGCAGCCATCAGCTCTACTATTATCAGAGAAGTTCATAAGTATGGTGGCAATGTAAACAAGTTCCTTCCCTATAAGGTCTGATAAATCTCAGGGTTTGACTTCAAAAATTGCTTGTACAGGTATCGCATAGAGGGATAGGAATTGATTAATGCGGTTTTGGCTTCTTGATGTTTCAACCATTTGATATCCATAATACCTTCCTCAACCTGAGGCTTCATTTTCGTATCATTGGTACACTTCATATTGTACCAATAGGTTTTCTTCAGAATACTCTTCCTGTTTTGGGTATAAGTGTGCCAGGTAATGCAGATGGGCTTGTTTAGCTTTACTTTTACATTACATTCTTCCTCAACTTCTCTTACGGCACATCCCTCAGGGGTTTCTTTCTTTTCGAATTTCCCTTTTGGCAAATCCCACTTACCTAGCCTGAAAATAAAAAGCACTTTATCCTCTTTAGTGACCACACCACCGGCAGCTTTTATAATTACAAATCGGCTCTTTATAAACTTTTTTAACATGGATTTCTCATCCGTCACAAGCGTTACACTGTCCAAATTTTTCAGTTTCCTGGTTCGCAGGAGATAAAGCAATTGAACGATGATGTCTTTGGAGGGATTTTTTATCAGCACATCATCATGGAAATCAGCTGAGGCTGGCAATTCTACGGGGTTGTCATAAACGCATTCGAATGATTTTTTAGGTAAAAAATCTTTGGTGGCCACAAGATCCAGTGGCTTATCGTTGACGAAGATCTTCATAAACAAATCTAATTTTTTTAAAATTGCATTTTTTTTCCAGCGTGCACAACCCTGAGTAAATTTTAAATGGTTAAATTTATCCCATGGAAATTTATGATCAAAGCACCGCTTCTCAAATTGCAAAAAAGCTTCTTGAAATAAAGGCCATCAAACTGTCGCCTAAGGATCCTTTCACCTGGGCATCTGGATGGAAGTCACCAATTTATTGTGACAACAGGCTATCGCTTTCTTACCCCGAAGTCAGAAAGTTTATTCAGGAAAAACTTACAAGTGTAATCCGAACTCACTTTTTAAATATTGAAGCCATAGCAGGAGTCGCCACTGCAGGCATTCCACAGGGGGTATTGATTGCCGATAAGCTCGACGTCCCTTTTGTCTATGTTCGTTCCAAAGCTAAAGGCCATGGGATGGAAAACATGATTGAAGGGAAAATCACTCCCGGACAAAAAGTTGTCGTTGTTGAAGACCTTGTCTCTACAGGAGGAAGTTCACTTAAAGCCGTCAATGATTTGCGAGCAGCAGGGTTTGAGGTCTTAGGTATGGTTGCCATTTTCACCTATGGTTTTGAGATTTCAGACCTTAATTTCGAAAAGGAAGATGTCAAACTCTATTGCCTTAGCGATTATAGTTCCTTACTACCTCAAGCACTAGAACAAGGATATGTGTCTGAAGAAGACATGAACACCTTGGCCGATTGGAGAAAGGGCCCTGATACCTGGAACCCGTAATTTATAAGGGGACTACTGAATTGACACAAAGAATTCTGTCAGTAAATGACCCTTTGTAAAAGCCGGGAATTGGAGAAATCTTATCTAAACTCCTGGCTAAATTATAGTCATTTACTTTAGCGCAGAATTCTTTTCATTTTGTAGCACTCCAAGTCCAAACAAGGCAAAATCATATTTAACAGGGTCCGTAGCATCAAAAACGCGAAGGTTCTTTGTCAGTTCCATTGCTGTCTGCCAGTCAGTTTGCTTTCTTTTAATTAAGCCAAGGGATCGACCTATTCGGTCCACATGCAGGTCACAGGGGCAAACTAACTGGGAAGGAGAAATCTTGTTCCAAATACCAAAATCAACTCCTTTGTTATCTTTTCTCACCATCCACCTCAGAAACATATTAATCCTTTTGCAGGCTGATTTCTTTTTGGGAGTAGCCACATGCTTACGAGTTCTGCGTGGAGCTAGATCGGATTGAAAAAAATAATCATGAAAATTGGAGAGCAATAATTCCATGACATCAATATCAGTAGAGTAACCTCGAGTGAATGCCCCTTCCAGACTAAGATTGTCTTTAAAATACCTCGAAAAAAAATCGATGAAATACAAGGTATCCAAATCATTGAAAGTTCTATGCTTGAACCGCATCAACTGCTTAAGCTCTTGCTCAGAGTGATTTAAAACAAAATCATGAGGACTATTCCCCATCATGTCCATCAATTCCAGACTTTTATTGATAATGGTTTTTCTTTGCCCCCAGGCAAGAACAGCAGCGAAAAAACCGGAAATTTCAATGTCTTGCTGTTTTACAAATCGATGAGGAATAGAAACTGGATCGTTCTCTATAAATGAAGGTTGGTTAAAAAGGCTAACTTTTTCATCGAGAAACTCCTTTAAATCATCCATCCGATAGTGCTACTTTTACTTCCCCGCCTTGGGTTCCATCAAACCATTTAAGCAATAAAAACTGTTCGTCTTGCTCTACAATATGCCAATCAAAGCACTTGATATTTGCCAAACTAGTAAGTTTGTCTTCTTCAGGCTTATACAAACAAATATCAAAATCAGGAATATTCGCCAATTCGGTGGTGTTCCACCTTTCAAGCAACCAGCCTTCTTTCAGAATAATGATTCGTTTTCCGAAAACATCATCTTCTATAACTGAAGGTATACCATCTGTGCGTCGTATATGGTAGCACTCTGGACCAAAAATAATCTGTTTATGTAGTTTTCCTTCAATCAAATTAGACTCATCAGTTAACAAAGCCCATTCTGATTTATTTTGTATTTTGGGTGTAGATCCACTGAATTTGGTTAAAAACGAAGAAACCCACGAAAAGAAATAGGTTATACCGACGAACAATAGCCCAAAAGTAGCCAGAATTGGATAGGTCAATACAAAAATAGCATTCCAAATAAATTTGAAAAACCTATGGAAGAAAAGTTCAATTGAATTCATTTACTAACTAATACAATTTCAAAATTAAGGCAAATTAATCAAACAAACAAAATTCAACTTTTCCTTAACAATACTCACACCCATCAGGATAATGCCTGACATTGTCAACTGATTTACCTACCTTTGCAGGCTGAAAACACCTAAGCACCATGACCCTAACTCAAGAGATAGCGAAAAGAAAGACTTTTGGAATTATAGCTCACCCTGATGCAGGAAAAACCACATTAACAGAAAAGATGCTGCTTTTTGGTGGTGCAATCAAAACAGCAGGGGCGGTAAAATCAAATAAAATAGATACGGCCACCAAATCCGATTGGATGGAGATCGAGAAACAGAGAGGAATATCTGTTGCCACATCTGTGATGGGGTTTGAATACAAAGGGCAGAAAATAAACCTCCTAGATACACCTGGTCACCAAGATTTTGCTGAAGACACTTACCGTACGCTCACAGCGGTGGATTCTGTTATCATGGTTATTGACTGTGTGAAAGGAGTGGAAATTCAAACAGAAAAATTAATGGAAGTATGCAGGATGAGAAACACACCTGTAATTTGCTTTATTAATAAACTAGATAGAGAAGGACGTGATCCTTATGATTTACTGGATGAGGTAGAAACTAAATTAAACATTCAGGTAAGACCGCTCTCCTGGCCCATTTCTATGGGGAAATCTTTTAAAGGTGTTTACAACCTATATGACAAACAATTGAACCTGTTTACACCTAGTCAACGAAAGGTTAGTGATTACAGGGTTGTCATAGAAGACCTAAGTTCCAAGAAACTAGACGAAAGAATAGGGTCTAGTTTGGCCGATCAGCTAAGGGAAGATGTGGAATTAATTGAAGGGGTATATCCAGATTTTGATCCTAAGGAATACCTAGAAGGAACTGTTGCTCCGGTATTTTTCGGCTCTGCAGTGAACAATTTTGGGGTAAAGGAAATGTTGGATACATTTATTCAAATAGCTCCCGGGCCAAAAAGCCGGCAGACTGAAGAACGTGAGGTAAAACCAGATGAGGATCACTTCAGCGGGTTTATTTTCAAGATTCACGCCAATATGGACCCCAAACATAGAAACCGTATCGCTTTTTTACGTATATGTTCAGGGACCTTTCAAAGGAACAAGCCTTATAACCATGTAAGAGGAACAAAACCGCTTCGCTTTTCTAATGTCACATCCTTTATGGCTCAGGACAAAGAAATAATTGAGGAAGCATTCCCTGGTGATATCGTTGGGCTTTACGACACTGGAAATTTAAAAATCGGAGACAGTATAACTGATGGTGAGAACCTAAACTTCAAAGGTATCCCTAGCTTTTCCCCGGAGATTTTCAGGGAGGTAGTAAACAAGGATGCCATGAAAACCAAGCAACTAGAAAAAGGCTTGCAACAATTAATGGAAGAAGGAGTGGCACAACTCTTTACCTTTGAGATAGGGTCTAGAAAAGTTGTAGGTACTGTAGGTCAACTTCAGTTTGAAGTAATTAAATTCAGACTCAAAAATGAATACAATGCCACTGCTGATTTTGTCCCTATGAACCTGCATAAGGCTTGCTGGATCACCAGTAATGACAAAAAGAAATTGGATGAATTTATCCGTTCTAAGCAAAGGCATATTGCAAAAGATAGAAACGGAAAATTAGTATTCATGGCAGAGAGTAAGGCTTGGTTACAAATGGTTCAGGACAATTTTCCTGAAATTGAATTTCACAACACATCAGAATATTAATCTTTTATCAAACCTGAGAAAAAATGAAAAAACCATTTAATGTAATATTTGAAGACAATCATCTTTTGGTTGTTAACAAATCTGCTGGGATATTGGTACAGGGAGATAAAACCGGAGATAAAACTCTTACCGATCTTTGTAAAACCTATATAGCAAATAAATACAATAAACCTGGTGCAGTTTTCTTGCATCCAGTCCATAGACTTGACAGACCAGTTAGTGGTGTGGTGGTTTTTGCCAGAACCTCCAAAGCATTGGAAAGGATGACTGCCTTGTTCAGGAAAAGAGAAGTTCACAAAGTTTACTGGGCCTTGGTAAAAAGAAAGCCAAGAGAAGAAACAGGTAAATTGACACATTGGCTGGTGAAAAATCCTGAAAAAAACGTTACAACAGCTTATGACAAGGAAGTTCCAGAGTCCAAAAAATCTGAAATGACCTATAAAAGGCTAGGCAAATTAAACGACCATTGGTTACTAGAACTTCGCCCAGTCACAGGTAGACCACACCAATTGCGTGTGCAATTAGCCTCCATGGACTGCCCTATTAGAGGAGATGTCAAATATGGCTTTCCAAAACCAAATCCTGATGCAAGTATTAACTTACATGCATTTCATTTGGTATTTATTCACCCCATTAAGAAAGAGAAATTATTCCTGAGAGCAGCCTTGCCTGAGGAACCATTTTGGGAGCAATTTCTGGAATTTGAAAACATAAAGTCAAGTGACCGCCATTTGGATAAAACATTTAGCGGCTAAAAATTACACGTAAAATGATAAAGAGAGCTTTCATCATTTGGCTGTTTTTACTAGGATCTTTAACTGCATTTGGACAAGAAGAAGAGGGTGTTTTTTGGGAGATCGTAAGTCAAGATAATCCTCAGCCCTCTTATCTTTTTGGTACCATACACCTTATTTGTGAAGAAGATTTCAATATAAATGACCAGGTAACTAGCGCATTATCCAAAACTGATGTGCTTGTACTTGAAATCGACATGGATGACCCTCATTTGCAATCAGTAATGAGAGCCAACTTATTCAATAAAGATGGACAAAAAATCAACGACTTTTTAAACAAAGAGGAATACGAAGACATTCGAACTTTTTTAAAAGAAAGGACAGGTATGGATCTTGACATGTTACAGGAAATGCGTCCTATGATATTGATGTCCTTGCTTTATAACAACTTCTTGGAATGTGAAACCAAGTCTTTTGAGAATGAGCTAATGCTTCTTGCCAAAGAGGAAAATGTAGAAGTAGCAGGACTTGAGACTGTAGAAAACCAGATGTCTCTTTTTGACCTTATCCCACTTGAAGACCAATATGAGAGTTTTTACACCTACATTAATGACATAGAAAAAGGACAGGAAGAGTTTAGACTACTTATTGAAGCTTATAAACATGAGAAAATAAGCGAACTTTTTGAGATGGTTTCTGAAAGCCCTGAATACAAAGATTATCAAGACATCTTGCTTGCTGACAGGAATAAAAACTGGGTAGCACCTATGGAAAAAATCATGAAAGACAGCAGTGCCTTCTTTGCTGTTGGAGCGGGCCATCTTGCTGGTCCAGAGGGCCTAATTAATCTCTTAAAAAGAGAAGGGTACGAAGTGAATAGGATTCACCTATAAACCTCTTTGCTCTCACTTGGCTTGGTAAAAAAGGAATAAATCCCCCAAAAGCTCACAATCAAAAGACCTGCCACCAATAGATATTGCCATACAGATGCATCGGAAGAAAGGGCTTCTTGTATACTCCCCGCAAAGGCGCCGGTGGAAAAGGCAAGCAATGTCCTTGGCAACATTCCTAAAAACCCAAACCAGAGCACTCTTTTTAGTCCCGTTTCTAATAGTGCAAAGACTAAATTAGAGATTGCAAAGGGTATGACTGGGCTAATCCTAATAAAGAAAATAAGCCTTCCCATTTGATTTTTTTTATCATGAATCAGCTTGGCCGCTTTTGGATAAGGATCAAGAATCAATTCAAGACTATCTTTTTTCAAAATCTTTCCCAACAAATACCCTACAGCACTTGCCAAAGTATAAGACAAAACCAGATAGGGAAAGGCCTGCCAACCAAATAAGTAGCCTGTAATTACAGCAAAAAAAGTAGTTGGAATCAAAGCTAAGCCCATCAGGGTAATACCCATAAAACAATAAACAATGGCAACCTTTGGCTTGATAATTGACAAAATTGTCAATTCAGCCCAATTACTGTAAATCCAGCCACCTAGGGTTAAGGCTCCTATAGTTGGAATAATGCTCACCCATAGGATAGCCACTAGTAACCAAGGACTTTTGCTATAGATATTTCTAAAATGCTTGAAAATAGGCGGTTTTTTGTCCATCTTTGGACAAAACTAGAAATATTTCTGACTAAAAGTTCATCAAATTGAGGCTTTAAATGAGAACATACCTTATTTGATAGAAAAACCATATATATTAACCTATGAAATTTGCTACAAAAGCCATACATGCGGGAATTAAACCGGATCCAGGCACAGGGGCAATCATGACCCCAATCTTTCAAACCTCCACCTATGTACAAAAATCACCGGGCGATCACAAAGGTTTCGAATACTCAAGAACACAAAATCCTACCAGGCAGGCACTGGAAAACAATCTTGCAGCTCTAGAAAATGGCAATCACGGACTTTGCTTTGCCTCTGGAATGGCTTCCATAGACTGTATACTTAAATTATTGAAGCCTGGCGATGAAGTCATCAGTACCAATGATCTTTATGGGGGTACTTACAGGATTTTTACAAAGGTTTTCTCGAAATATGGAATAAAATTCCATTTTGTAAACATGGAAAACCCAGAAAACATCCTTCCTTATATCAACGAAAACACCAAGTTGATTTGGGCCGAAACCCCCACCAACCCAATGATGAATATCATTGACATCAAAGCACTTGGTGAGATTGCTAAAAGCAACAAAATCCTCTTTGGAGTTGACAATACTTTTGCCACCCCTTTTCTTCAGACACCTTTGGACTTGGGCGCGGACCTAGTAATGCACTCTGTAACCAAATACCTTGCAGGTCATTCCGATGTGGTAATGGGGGCCATTGTAGTAAAAGACAAACAGCTCGCTGAAGATCTTGCCTTCATTCAAAACTCCTGTGGTGCTGTACCTGGTCCACAAGATTGTTTCTTAGTGCTACGAGGCATTAAGACTTTGCACCTAAGAATGGAAAGACATTGCCAGAATGGTAAAACAATTGCTGCCTACCTAAAAAATCATCCTAAGGTAGACAAAGTGTTTTGGCCAGGCTTTGAAGACCACCCAAACCACCAGGTTGCAAAAAATCAAATGAAATATTTTGGAGGTATGATTTCCTTTACCTTAGAGAACAATCAAATTAAGGATGCTATCAGTGTATTAGAAAACTTTGAAATCTTTGTATTGGCTGAATCTTTAGGAGGAGTGGAATCACTCTGTGGACATCCCGCTACCATGACCCATGCCAGTATCCCTAAAGCTGAAAGAGAGAAAGTAGGCCTATCGGATTCATTGATTAGGCTAAGTGTAGGAATTGAGGATGCTGAAGACCTTAAAAATGACCTTGCGCAGGCTTTAAATAAATTAATTTAGCATTTTAGTGAAGAGATATTGACATCGATTGTCAATATCCTTCGTTAATTCTTTATGATTTTTTTGTAGGAAGGCAAGAACCGTTTGGTACTTTTTACTTATATCTTCTTTTTTACCAAGATGACTTCCAAGATGTTGAAGTAACAATTGATTTTTATGCCAATTCACCATCTCCTTAACCAGAAGGTCAATCTCTTGGTGAACCTTATGGGTGAAAATGGAATTAAGGCCTATTGCCAACCTTATTTTTTCTAAAACAGTTACCTTTTTCAGCCCTTTGTAAATCTCACTTATGGTTTGGGCATCAAGCCGGGTTTTAGTGCCAAAATTGAAGAATTCAACCTCTTCATTGATGATTTGATTAATGGCAGTATTAATCGACAATATGGACATACCTTTAGAATATTGCCAGATATTTCTGTAGAGATCTTCCCACTTTTGTAAAGGTATTGAGAGAATCAGCTCATATACCTCAGAATAAACCCTATGTTTATCCGAGGAGATAAGCTTTTCATATTCTGGATAATCGTGTTTAATTGCCTGCATATAGGTTATATAACCATCTTGGATAAACCGAATATGCTTTACTTTTCTGAGGTTTTTATGCAACTCCTTAAAGGGGGTGAAAATTCGACCAATTTCACGCTTCTTATTAAAATGTACCCTTTCTAATAATTGGATATAAACCCTAAAAAATTCTAAATGGGATTCAAGCTCTATGGATTTTTTTGATTTTAACTTCTTCGATAATTCCTCAAATAATACCTTACCGGCATCATAGTGCTTATCAAAAACATGTAAAACCAGAGGTAAGGTAGAAGGTTCCATAGCTATTCGTTTATCTTTACAGTTGTCGCTCCATATCCAAAATTAGTCTTTTGACTATCCTTAAAATATTTTATTCCTTTAAGCTGACTTAAATATTTATGAATATTTTTCCTCAAAACTCCATTTCCAATTCCGTGAATAAAGACAATTTCATCCATACCTGATACAATCGCATCATTTAAGTTGGACTCAAAAGTTTTCATTTGAAGTTGAATCATTTCGCTGTTACTCATCAGGTCATAATCATCAGTCAATTTCTCTATATGAAGGTCAACTGAAGCAGGAGGTCTCTTAACCTTTGCTGCTGGATAAATATCTTGCGGAGCAGGATTGAGCTCTTTATTTAACTTACTAACATTAAGGGTTTTCACCGTTTCATCGAGCTTGAAAAAATAGGCGTCTTTATTTAACAATGGTGCCTTCCCCATAGTTTTGAAAAAGGAGGACGCTTTCAACTTTACATTCCGAACCTGAACAGGCTGCTGTTTTTCCAGACGCTTGTTCAACAAAACCATCATTATGCTGAATGGTGGCCATTGTTCAAATTCCTGAAGCATTTTTTCTCCTAACTTGGTAAATGACTTCGCCTTAACCACACCTGCACCAATATTTTTTGAATTGTCACCCTGCAATTCATCTAATGAATACAGACAATCTTTGGTTGTGTTGTTAATTAGCAGCAGATCATGGACCTGATCGTTATAAGGAGCATAAGCTATATATACACCTTCTTCTTTGTCAGATTCATTGCTTTTCGAAACACTAGAAAGGAAGCCTGTAGTTTTTTTGGGCTTGGTGTCGAAATAGGCCTCCTCGGCTTCATTGATGAGAACCAACTCAGATTTTAACGCAGGAATTCTAAATCCATCTTCAATTTCAATTTCAACCTGTCCACCAGAAGAAAGCTTGGTAATGACTCCTTCCTCCTTTCCATGCAGTAATCTTACCTTATCCCCTATGTTCATATTCCAAATTTACCAAATAGATTGGGGATATTCACAATTAATTGCCTTTGATTCCAGTATTTCATCTCAATCTAATCCTGAAATTTATTCTGTAAATCGACAATGATCTTTGATCCTAAAAATTCAAAGCCCCTTCTTTTCTCTAATAAGACCATTTCAAATACAGCCAATATTTTGCTATTTCTGACTTAAAAGTAACCTAGGCTAAAACACGAAAGCTTAAATATCAATCATTCGAGATGGGCCTAAATCCCGGTGATAAGTCACATAATCCTTAAAAGCCCAATTATAATAAAAAAGGCCCATTTCAAGATGAAACGAGCCTTTTTCTATCTTTTTAAAGTACAATATTCACTATTTTCCCAGGGACTACGATCACCTTTTTAGGTTTTTGTCCTTTGGTCCATTTCTGAATTTGTTCGTCACCCAATGCAGCATCCTCAATTTCCTGTTTAGATAAACTAAGAGACAATTCAATTTTAGCTCTCATTTTACCATTGATAGACACAGGATACTGATGACTCTCTTCGGCAAGGTACTTTTCCTCAGCTTGAGGAAATTTAGAATTGATAATTGACTCCTCATGTCCAAGCTTTTCCCATAATTCCTCTGAAATATGGGGAGCATAAGGCGATAATACAATCAATAAAGGCTCCAAAACCTCTCTATTGTTACATTTTAAAGCCGACAGCTCATTTACACAAATCATAAATGAAGATACTGAGGTATTAAAAGCATGACGCTCAATATCCTCCTCCACTTTTTTCATTGTTTTATGCAAAGACTTTAGGGCTTCCTTGGAGGCTGGTTTATCAGAAACATTCCATTCTCCATTTTGGTCATGGAATAACCTCCATAGCTTTTTCAAAAATTTGAATACCCCATCAATCCCATTGGTATTCCAAGGCTTAAATTGCTCCAATGGGCCTAGAAACATTTCATATAACCTCAGAGTATCTGCCCCATAGCTTTCAATTACATCATCTGGATTGACCACATTGTACTTGGACTTTGACATCTTCTCCACTTCTGCACCACAATTATACTTACCATCTTCAAGTATAAATTCAGCATCATTGAGATCAGGTCTCCAGTTTTTAAATGCTTCCAAATCCAATTGATCATTATGGACAATATTTACATCAACATGCATTGGGCTCACATCGTGTTCCCCTATCAATCCACGGCTGACAAAGGTATTTGTACCTTTTTTTCGATAGACAAAGTTAGACCTACCCTGGATCATTCCCTGATTGATCATTTTTTGGAAAGGCTCTTCAATTGGCACAAGGCCCCTATCAAACAAAAACTTTGTCCAAAACCTTGAATAAAGCAAATGCCCGGTAGCATGCTCTGCCCCTCCAATATATAAATCTACGGCTCCCCAATATTCAGCAGCACTTTTACTTACAAATTCTTCCTTATTGTTGGCATCCATGTAACGGAAAAAATACCAGCTTGAACCAGCCCATCCCGGCATGGTACTCATCTCTAAAGGACAATTACCTGAATCAGTTTTATAAGTCCAGTCTTTGGCTCTACCCAAAGGTGGTGCTCCATCTTCTGTAGGCAAATATTTATCAACTTCAGGTAGCCTTAAAGGCAAATCACTTTCATCAATAAGGTAAGGTAAATTATCTTTAAAATAAACAGGAAGAGGCTCACCCCAATAACGCTGACGGGTAAAGATTGCATCCCTCATTTTATATTGGATCTTGCCTTTTCCGATTCCTTTTTCTTCTAGAAAAGCGATGGCTTTGTCCATGGCTTCCTGCATTTCCAATCCACTTATAAAACCAGAATTCATGATGGTCCCGCCTTTACCTGGAAAGGAACCTTCAGACATATCTCCTTCTATAACCTGTCTTTTTTCTAGCCCAAAGTGATTGGCAAAATTGAAATCACGTTCGTCATGCGCTGGAACAGCCATAACAGCTCCTGTTCCATAACCAGCCAAAACATAATCCGCAATCCATATTGGAATAGCTTCACCATTGAATGGGTTTTTTGCATAACTACCTGTAAATGCACCTGAAATGGTTTTTACATCCGTCATCCTATCCCGCTCTGACCTGTTTTTGGCCTGAGCTACATAATCTTCTGCAGTGGCCTTTTGATCCTTAGTGATCAACTTCTCTACCAACTCATGCTCAGGTGCCAAGGCCAAATAAGTCACCCCATATATGGTATCAATACGGGTAGTAAAAACCTTGATCTTTTCGTCCTGACCTACTACATCAAAAACCATTTCAGCACCAAGAGATCTGCCAATCCAGTTCCTCTGCATTTCTTTAACTGGATCCGGCCAATCAAGAGCTTCCAGGCCATTGAGCAAACGTTCTGCATAAGCAGTTATTCGCATGCTCCACTGCATCATGCGCTTTCGCTCTACAGGATGTCCCCCTCTTTCAGAAAAACCATCTTTGACTTCATCGTTTGAAAGCACTGTTCCTAAAGCTCCACACCAGTTAACTGTGGTTTCTGCCAAATAGGTCAACCTGTATCTTAGCAGCATTTTCTGTTTTTCCTCTTCGGAAAATTGATTCCAATCGTCCTTACTGAACAACTCAGTATCATCGTCACAGACTGCCTTTATATTTTTATTCCCCTCTTTATCAAAAACCGAGATAAGATGAGCAATAGAAAGAGCCTTGTCAGCCTCTAAATCGTAATAGCTTTCAAATAGCTGACAAAAGATCCACTGGGTCCAACGATAATACTCAGGATCGGAAGTTCTTACCTCCTTGCTCCAATCAAAAGCAAAACCTATGTTTTTTAATTGTTCAGTATACCTTTTAATATTGTCCTCAGTGGTTAAGGCTGGGTGTTGCCCGGTCTGTATCGCATATTGCTCTGCCGGAAGCCCGAAAGAATCATAGCCCATTGGGTGCAATACATTAAAGCCTTTTAATCTTTTATATCGTGTTACAATATCAGAAGCTATATATCCCAGTGGGTGTCCTACATGTAGTCCCGCCCCTGAAGGATATGGAAACATATCCAGAGAATAAAATTTTGGCTTATTTGCTACCGGATTGGCATTGAAAATTCCCGTTTGCTCCCAACGGTCCTGCCATTTTTTTTCAATGGTGCGAAAGTTATAATCAGACATTTTCAGTAATTGTAAAATTATTGGTCAATTCAATTCCAAAAGTATAAAAAATATCCCTATTCATTTCGAATATGGGTCACTATATGCGATTCACTAGATAATTAACAAAAAATGATGTGCTAAACTTTACCAGTACCGAAATCCCCTACCCTTTTTACGGAAGATCCAGTTGTCCCATATATCTTTAGAAAAATAGATCTCAGCCCCAAAGTTCAAAGTAAAATAGCCATCGTACCTTGCACCAGGCTCATTGAGCCGTGGATCTCCACTACCTCTCCTTGCACTCCCTCTGGTATTTCTTATTAATTCAATATTAGGTTCACCATTAGGAAGTAAAAACCTGTCTTGCCTGATGGAAAGACGCAACCTGTCTGGATTTTCTCCTGATATATAGTCATCAATTAATTCTTCATAATACCCTGAAATATTAAAAGTACTGACATCATCGAGGTAATCAGAAAATGTGAATCGATAGTTCCCCTCAATAAAAAAGTCCATATAGACATTGGCTTTGTATTTTATACCTAGCCCCATGGGGAAAACGGTTACAATATTATTGTAAAGCTCATTTTCAGTTCTTAATGGGCGCAAATCCACCCATCTTCCATTGTAAGTTGTTTGTGGATTATTGGTACTGGCGCCTATACCAAAAAAGAGATAGGGGTTAAAAAACTCTCTGGTGATATTGTAAACTTTTACAGGCTTCAAGTAATATTCCATCAACAAAGCTGCTTCCCAATTCCTACTTCGGAAATTTAAATTTCTAGGTATCCTCCCACTAGAAGGATCAGCATGATCATCCTGCCCCGAGATTTGATAATATCCAATGTCACCTCTGGCCTTTAAATTAGTCCCAACAATATATCTGGCACTAATCCCTGCATTATAGTCTGGTTGAACTCCTTCTTTGTATTGCCAAAGCGCATAAAGATCTCCAAAATATTGAGAAGGCCCACCTTGAATGGAAAATGACCATGGTTCTTCAACCCTAAACCTATAAATACTCTGGGCAAATGTTTGTATTGAAATTGCTGTTAGAAAAAATGCTATAAAAAATATTCTCTTCCTCATTTTTCTCTTGTACCTTATCTTTTGTCATTAACCAATTGGCAATAAACCCCATAAAGATAAATAGATTGGCCCAATAAAAAAATTAGTCATTGTCAATTTTGTGTAAGCCAGAACGAATATGCAAGTCTCTCTGAGGAAAAGGAATTTCCACATTCTCCTCTTTAAACCGCCTAAAAATCTCATAATACAACTGGCTTCTCAATACACTTGGTCGGTTAGTATACTCAGTTGTCCATACCCTAAGATTAAAATCAATACTACTGTCATTGTATTTATCAAAAAGCACATCAGGTTTAGGCTGTTTTAGAACCCCTGAATTCCTCTCCACCACCTCTAGCAATATCTTTTTAATTTTTTCCGGATCTTCTTTGTAAGATACCCCTACAGGTATGTTGAACCTTATATTCCCGTCATTATAAGACCAATTGATCACTGAATTATCTATGAATTGACTATTGGGTACTATTATTGCAATATTATCATTTGTAAGAATAATTGTAGACCTGGCCGAAATTTTAACCACATCTCCATACACATCGTCTACCTCTATCCTATCTCCTACTTTTATTGGTCTTTCGAATAATATAATCAGCCCACTGATAAAATTATTGGTGATATTCTGTAAACCAAAGCCTATACCAACACCTATAGCTCCTGCTAAAATCCCTAAAGCACTTAGGTCTACATTGCTATTTTGCAAAATGGTAACAAGGCCAATAATAATCAATAGGTATTTAAAAATGGTGGCAATCGATTGCCTCATCCCTAACTCCAGCTTATACCTGGCCAATATTTTATTGGCTAGAAATTTCCTCGCTAACTCAGAAATAACAAATACCAAAATGATAGAAAAAGTCAATCCTAAGAACAATCCTATGGTAAGATTCGTTTCCCCCACCATTAACAGTTTATAATTGAGTAACGCATTGATTTTATCTAGGAAACTACTGAAATCGCCTCCTTTAATGTCTTGTATTATTTCACTCATAACTTAATGATTTTGTCAAAAAGACTTCTAAACTTAATAAAACAATATAGTGAATTAAAAAATATTATTTTAAAACTATCAACTTACACATTCAAATATTATGCTTAACTAACAACATCATTAAGTTTGTTTTTAGCACATATTGAAAATCATTTAAAAAATTACGCTTGTATTTCTACTATAATTTACATTTTAGGTACATTTGTTGCTAATTTCATTCTCATGAGTAAACAAAAGGAAGAACTCGAACACAGGCTTAAACTCAGAAACATCAAACATTCTGATTTTAATGACATCCGTGATATAATGGTCTCAACGTATAAAACCCAGGCCATGTCTTGGACCAAGGATGAATTCAAAAGTCAACTTAACGCCTTCCCTGAAGGTCAGATTTGCCTAGAAGATAATGGCAAGGTAGTAGCTGTCGCGATGAGCCTTATTGTAGATTACTCCAAATATGGAGACAATCATTCTTATGATCAAATCACTGGCTTTGGCAAATTCGATACCCACGATCCAGAAGGAGACACCTTATATGGTACGGATGTATTTGTAGACAGAGAATACAGAGGCCTACGCTTAGGCAGAAGACTATATGATGCAAGAAAGGAACTTTGCGAAAACCTTAACCTGAGGTCCATTATAGCTGGGGGGAGAATACCAGGATACAGCAAATTCGCAGACCAAATGTCGCCGAGAAAATACATAGAATTGGTTAAGAACAAGGAAATATTTGACCCTGTACTTTCCTTTCAGCTTGCGAATGAATTTCACGTTAGAAAAGTCATTACCAAATATCTTCCTGAAGACACTGATTCACGTGCTTACGCCACATTACTTGAATGGATCAATATTTATTATGAAAAAGACGAAAAATTAATTGGCAATAAAAAGACAATTGTTAGGTTAGGCCTCGTTCAGTGGAAAATGAGAAGATTCATTGACGTGGATGACCTGATGCAGCAAGTAGAGTTTTTCGTAGACACTGTTTCTGATTACCAATCTGACTTCTGCCTGTTCCCCGAATTTTTCAATGCCCCTCTATTGGCAGGTTTCAATAAAATGGACGCTTCTGAGGCCATCAGAAACCTAGCTGACTATACTGAGGAGATAGTCAATCGAATGCGGGACCTAGCCTTGTCCTATAATGTCAATATTATAGCTGGAAGTATGCCTGAATATGATGGGAAAAAACTTCGAAATGTAAGTTACCTTTGCAGAAGAGATGGTACCATGGACAAGCAATACAAACTTCATATCACACCTGATGAACAATCTTATTGGGGCCTTCAGGGTGGAAATGGCATAAAAGTATTTGATACTGATGCTGGTAAAATTGGAATCCTTATCTGTTATGATGTGGAATTCCCTGAGTTGGGTAGAATTTTGGCAGAGAAAGAAATGGATATACTATTTGTTCCATTTTGGACAGATACAAAAAACGCCTACCTAAGAGTAAGCACCTGTGCCAAAGCCAGGGCCATAGAGAATGAATGTTATGTAGCCATCACGGGCTCGGTAGGTAATTTACCAAGAGTTGAAAATATGGACATCCAGCATTCTCAGGCGGCGATTTACTCTCCTTCTGATTTTTCTTTTCCTCATGACGCAATAATAGCAGAAGCTTCTCTCAACACAGAAACAACCATCGTTGCTGATGTTGATTTAGGACTATTGACAAAACTACGAAAAACAGGTAGTGTGCGAAACCTCGAACAAAGAAGATTGGATTTGTATTCCATACAATGGAAAAACAAGAGATAATGAATTACTTTAATACGAATTACGAAAAGGCCCTAAAGCAAGCAAGTCAAATAAAGCTTATTGTCACAGATCTGGACGGTGTATTGACGGACGGAGGAATCATTCTGGACGACAATGGTATGGAGTACAAAAGGTTTCAGGTGAAGGATGGTCAAATCATCCCATATTTACATAAATTCGAAATTAAAACAGGAATAATTACCGGCCGAAACGTACAGGTTTCCAAAATCCGCTGCGAACAAATGGGAGTAGATTTTCATTTCCATGGTATCCGTGATAAATGGAAAACTTTATCGGAGGTAATTGGGGAAATGAAATTAAATCCAAGCCAGGTTGCCTATATTGGAGATGATATAATCGACCTTGAGTTATTATTGAATGTTGGTTTTTCGGCTGCTCCTGCCGATGCCATGGACTATGTCAAAGAAAAGGTAACTTATGTCACTTTAAAAAAGGGAGGACAAGGGGCATTTAGAGAATTGGCTGACTTAATCCTATTTTCAAATGGAAACCTGCCCTCTTCACCTGTCAAAATAAACAGCTCATCACCTAACTATTAAAATCGAAAAATGGAAAGAAGCAAGCATACCATGACCATCAAAGAAAACATTGAACTAGGTGGAGATCAACCCGTTTTATTCTCTGGTCCTTGCGCTGTAGAAAGCATGGATATCTGCTTGGAAATCGGTAGTACGGTTAAAGCCCTTTCTGAAAAACATGGTTTTGAATATGTCTTTAAAGCTTCATTCGACAAAGCAAACAGGACCTCCTCTGATTCCTACAGAGGCATTGGTTTTGATAAATCTTTGCAAGTATTACAAACGGTTGGCAAAACACTGAATGTACCAATAGTGACAGATGTTCATGAAAGCTACCAGGTAGAAGCAGTGGCTGCAGTAGCTGATGTTATTCAGATTCCCGCCTTTCTATGCCGGCAAACAGACCTTCTGATAGCTGCAGGAAAAACAGGTAAGGCAATTAAAATTAAAAGAGGACAATTCATGGCTCCGGAAGACATGAAATATGCAGTAGATAAAGTTAGGGGGACAGGCAATGACAATGTTGCGCTCACAGAAAGGGGATTCTCATTAGGCTACCATAATCTTGTTGTGGACATGCGCGCTCTTCCTATTATGCGCCAGTTTGCTCCAGTAATATTTGATGTCACTCATAGTGTTCAACAACCTGGAGCCAATAAAGGAAGTAGTGGCGGACAACGTCAAATGGCACCATATCTTGCCAGAGCAGCGGGGGCTGCAGGAGTAGATGGATTCTTCATCGAAACCCATCCCAACCCTGCCATTGCCTTAAGTGACGGGCCAAATATGATCCCTCTTGCTGATATGGACAGCTTTCTTGCAATGCTGAAAAGTGCATGGGAGCTAGGAAATCAATTCAAAAATTATTCCTTGTTATGAAAAAAGTAAAGTGGTGTTTCTATTTTCTACTGGTAATCCAACTCTTTTTCCTAAAGCTAGTGGCTTTTGCGCAAGACCAATCTGTAACCAACGAAATTAGAACGCTACTTGAAGGAGACAGTACCTATTTAAACATCGTCTTTAATGATAGTCCTTTACATTCTCCAAGCGAATTATTCTCCTTTTATTCCGACAGGGCATTTGAACCCAGCTGGTCTGTAAACCAAATCCTCACATGCAATGCTCTTGAATTGCGTTTACTCATTCAACAAGCTGAATTCGAAGGCTTGGTACCAGAGGATTATCACCTTGAAGGACTCAATCCCTTTTTTGAAAAATTTTTCAATGGAACATCATTAACACCACTAGAACTGGCTAAGGTGGATTTTTTGCTAAGCGATGCATTCATCTTATATGCCAATCATATTTATTCAGGTAAGGTACACCCTGAACATATTAATGGTTCTTGGGAAATTATACAAAAGGTCAACGAGCCTAAGGTTCTGGAAAAACTAAACCTAGCCGTTACTCAAAACGAGGTAAGAACCCAGATATTTAGCCTTCATCCCAAATTTGCCATCTACAAACGCATGAGGCAATCCATGATCAAATACCTTGATCTTCAAAAAGAACAAGTAGATGAGAAATGGGAGACTATAAAAATCAAGGACGCAATCGAACTTTCCCAGGCGAATCCACAAATCAACACCATCAGAAAAAGACTTTTATTTTGGGCTGACTTAGATGATTACCAAGTCCAGGAAGGAAATGGAGACATTTATGATTCCCTGTTGATGGAAGGTGTTAAAAATTTCCAACAAAGAAATGGTCTTCAAGCCGACGGAGTATTGGGAAAGGCCACAATTGAGGCATTAAATAAAAATCCAAAAGAGCTTATCAAACAGGTGAGTGTAAACATGGAACGGTTAAGATGGCTTCCAGACACTACAGTAAATGAATTCATACTGGTGAACATTGCCAATTATGGCATGGACTATATTCGGGAAATGGACACCTTGCTTCACTCTAATGCTATTGTAGGAAAGACCTATAGAAAGACTCCTGTATTTAATGCGGGCATGTCCTATTTGGTATTTAGCCCTACTTGGACAGTTCCTCCTACAATATTAAAAAATGATGTGATTCCTGCAGTGAAGAAAAATTTAAATTATCTGACTGCTAAAAACATGAGAATTCTTGATTTTTCAGGCCAAGAAATCAACCCCTCTACTATAAACTGGAAATCGGTTAACGGAAACAACTTCAAATACATGGTAAGGCAGGATCCAGGTAAGGACAATGCCCTTGGCCAGGTAAAGTTTATGTTTCCAAACAAACACAACGTATACATTCACGACACTCCTTCAAGAACACTTTTCTCCAAAGAAGACCGGGCATTAAGTTCAGGATGTATTCGTATACAGAAGCCTTTTGAACTGGCTAAGCTTTTACTTGCAGATCAACCCGATTGGACAGACGAACTGATTAAGAAGGCCATGTCATCAAGTAAAGCACAATCTGTTAGCCTTACTAGAAAAATCCCTGTCATCATCCTCTATCTTACTTTTTGGACAGACAGCAAAGGTAAAGAGCAAGTAAGAAAAGACATCTATTCCAGAGATGATGAATTGTTTCTATTACTGCAAAAACCTGTGATAAATACTAATTGAATCCTATAATAATTTTGTATTAGCCTGCCGATAAATTACCGATAAAAGCAGATTGATTTAAATATTCTTTTTCACTGGCATGAATAAACAAACAGCTTTTGTCCTTTATCAAGTCAATAATATGCTCAAACTCATCATCTGGTAGTGCTGGACAGCCAAGGCTTCTCCCCAACCTACCATGACGCTTAACAAAAGAAGCTTCTGCGTAATCCGCTGCATGCATCACTATGGCCCTTAACCTGGCATTGTCATTGACACCTTCTTCCATACCGTCTAACCTTAGGGACTTGCCATGTTTACCAAAATAAGTTTCCCCTGTCAGGTAAAACCCAAGACTACTCATGTAACTTTCAGGAACATTTGAAAATTTCTCAGCATGAAGCCCTCCAGAATTTCTCCCATGAGCAACCAAAGAGACATATTCCATGCCTTGGTTTTGAATATCGATAACCCAAAGTCTTTCTTCGGAAGAAGGTAAATCAAAATCTATAATTGTCAATGGTTTTCCTTCTTCAAGCATACCTTCACTCACCATTTTCAAATACCCTTCATAGGCCAATAACAGGACTTCTTTCTTCAAGGACTTATGATCCGCACGAATGTTGTCCCATAGATTTTCGACAACAGTCTCCACCTTACTTGAAACAAGTTTAGTCTCATTTTTTCTTACCGGGTCTTCAAAGTTTTTTACTTCAAATGAAAAAACCGGGAAAACGACTAGAAGTGTAAAGGCTATAATTTTTAACATAAAATGAATAGTTATAGATAGGATTTGTACCTGAATCCAACCCTAAAAAAGCAATACCGCAAATATATAAGTCAATAAAGCTGGTAAATAATTCCCTGAACCATTGGATATTTATTTTAAAACCTCAACATTTCTTCAATATTATTGACAGCCAGCTAATTAACAACCTACCAACCGAAATACAACGGGTTATTAAAACAGATATTACATCTTTTAAATAAATTCTCAATTATTTTAAAATACTGCAGCTATAAAAGCTACAAACCACTGACAACCAAGACATAAAAAACAAAAAGGAATTCACCCTTTCAAATTAAGAAACGCGACAGACACTTTAGTAAATAAAGGATTCATCTCTTAATAGGCTAGAGTGATTTATAAATTTATCAAATAATTTAACCCGAAATAA
>TARA_R110002124_G_scaffold281430_1_pt1 | contig 100144 bp, 117 predicted proteins | sample TARA_R110002124 | Tara Oceans TARA_R110002124 (sample SAMEA4397445) | marine metagenome | biome: Polar Biome; feature: [SRF] surface water layer (ENVO:00010504); material: water (ENVO:00002006), including particulate matter (ENVO:01000060) such as... | depth 5 m | reverse complement strand
AAATGTTTTATCTTTTATTAAATTAAATGGTATTATAACTCCTATATTATAATAATTACTTATTAAATTAGAATCTATTCCTATACTAATATAAAAATATTCTATTTTAAATAAATTATTAAAAGATAATAAAGGATTTGTGGTATTATTAAATTCAATACCAGCACTTATCATTGGGGTATAAAAAGAATTTTTATTAATTATGTAATTAGATTGAAATGAAAAGATATCTTTATCATAATATTCTGAATATATATAATTAACTTTAAGACCTATGTTATTATAAATATCTTGTCTTAAATTAACTCCAATACCAATTGTGTTTTTATCTTTACCACCATTTATACCTATAAAAGTAGTTTGTGATTGTAAAGATAATGTTAATAATAGTAAAATTATAGTTTTCATGATTCAAATTTATTTAATTGATCTTTCCAATATTTACTTAATTCCTCGAATTCTAAACGTTGTTTATGTGACTCAATAAGTATATTGTCCTGTATTGATTTTAGCATGCTTAAACGAGCTGTAAGAGGCTGTTTCAATAATTCAGAGGTTATTTCTCTAACTCTAGTTTTTCTATTCTCAGCTTCAAATGCCTTATCGTCACTCATTTCAATCCAATCCTGTCTAATATATGCTAATAGTTTAAGAAATAGCCTCTTTTTCATTATTTTATATAATTAAGTGTTTGTAATAATTTAATTTCTTCAGGTTCAGCTTTAAAATATACTAATGAATCATCATCCTTAATTTTCTGGACAAGTAATATGAAACCATTAGTTGTTTTTCTATAATAATACTTACCTGTTAATCTTAGTTCATTAAATTGTCTTTTGTTCTTAACATTATCATGTATTTTACTAAGTGTTAACACACCAAATATTACTACAAATAATAATATTAATACTAAACTTACATTTGCTGATATTACTAGTTCCATATTTTATTTTTTATTATATTAATTAAACGTTTTATAATAGTATACAGATCCATTACAATAGAAATAAATCCGTATACTATTAATAATGATTCAAATTGTTTCATGAATTAATAAGCTAATTTAACATGAGGTTGTTTACAATTATTAGAAAATTCTTTCCATAATTTACCTATTTCTTCATTAGCTACTATTCTGTTATCCATTAAGTATTTCATAAGCTTTTTAAAAGCATATGTTCTACCTATTACTTTATCATCTTTATCACCATGACGAAGTTTAACATGTCTTTCAGCTAACTCTTGATTATCTTCAAGATTCTTAGCGATTACTTTAATTACACCTGGTTGTTGATAATTAAAATAAACTTTTGTTTTATTTGTTTTCATAACTAATATATAATTTATATATAATTTCATAATAATATTTTATTTAAAAAACTCTTTGCCTAAATTTCAGTAGGATACTATGTGACCTATTGGTGTCACAACCATATAATATAATACATTTACAGTAACATCAACTGCTGATACAGTTTATGATGTATTTAAGCCTTGTACAACAACTAATAACTTAATTACCCAACAAGTGGTTGTAATGGGTTTCTCATCAATATGTTACCTCAATCAAAGAGTCTAATTTAAATATTAATTAAAATTTAATTTTTAATTTTCTTTTCACTTTCTTTACTATCGCTTTTACATATGACATAAACAATGTTATTAAGAATATCCTAGCTATTATTTCAGCATATGGATTAAATAATACAATATTCATTGATACTATTAGTATTACTACATATAATACTAAATATATCAAACATATTAAAAATAGATAGAATATAATTTTATTTATATATGTTCTCATGATATATATTATAAATTATTATTTTCTCTTAAATAATCTTATTATCACAATATATATAATAATATATAATGCAATATATCCCAAGCCTGTCAATAATTCTCTTATAAACTCTTGTCCTGTCATATACATAATTGTATTTGTTTTAAATTAAAAAATCTTAGTAAACTTTATGGAAACTTGTTGCACTTTGCCACATGGAGTTTATATAGTCATGCAATTGACACTAAGATTAGTTTAATTTCTATCGTATGTATTACAATTAATAGGGTCATTAGTTAATGTACCGTCATATAACATGTAATATATTTCTTTACTCATTTTTTGTTATTATTAAAATTGATTAATAAACCAAACCAAGATAATAACATTAAAGGTGTAGGATTATAAAACAATGCAGTTATAATATCTGATATTGATCTAAATATACCTTCTTCTTCAAAATAAGACTTTTGCAATGTTAATGCTAAATCTATAACAAATACTATTATTCCTATTATATAAATTAATAGAAACATTATTATTATTAAATTTGTCATATTTTATAATTTTATTCATTATACTTTGCAAAAGATAAATAATTATTAGCAATATCAACCAATTCTTGTTGTCTTGCCATTTTATTTAATGCTGATGCTTTTGATTCATTTAATTTATAAACTTTACATTTCTGATCGTTTAATGTAATATTATTTATAAATTTACTTACACGTAATGGAACCTTATATCCATATACATCTTTTGGTACTTCAAATCCATCATTTAAATCTACGGGATTGAAGGAAACAGTCGTTTTAGTTGGTGATACAATATATCTAGCCATATTATAGGTATTAATTATTATTAAATAAATAAGAATTGATCTTTTTCATCAATATCTTCTTCTCGTCCATACAGTAATTCTAAGAAATCTAATTCTTCTTCAATTGTTCTAGCCATTATAGTAAGATTTATGGTGGTTTATAGCTTCTTTGATGGTCCATCCAACAAAGATTAGTACGATTAGTACGATTAGTACTGGAATTAATAATATTATATTCATATCTATTATTTTACAGTTTCCTTTAAAATTAATTCTAATGTAATGTATAGTTCATTGAAACGAAACTATACACGGTCGTTACCGCCAATACTACGGCAGTACTAATTCAAAGTGTGGTCTGTCATCAAATGATTGGTCAATTAAAATAATTCCATCCATATCCCAATTTCCACCCCATCTAACCTTGTGTGTTATTTTTCCAGAAGCAAAAAGAATTTCCGAAACTGCGTGAATTATTCCAGATAAATAGCTTAAATGTTCATTATCCCATTTAGCACCATTATCAAAATATGGGTAAATATCAACAGCTAACGAAGGCGTGTAATTGTGCTTTCCTTTTTTATTCACACCGTCAATTTTACTTTTACCTTCTTTGAAATATTGCTGTTGCTTTTTAATACTTCTATGACCCTCAGCTATTCCAAAATCTACATTTGTGATTTTAATTGCCTCATTCATTATTAACTGAATGTCTGAATGGCAAGTACTTAATCTTTCCTTACTTGTTTTTCCTAATTTAAACATGATTTAATTGTTTTAATACCGTACAGGCGGTAACAACAGCTATAAAAAATAGAGGAGTTTGTGCCAACAGGTAGGTTAATATTTCAATTTTACTGTATTTAATTTTGATAGTTTTACGCTTCGATTTCCGCTACTTTTCATAGCCAAACCGTTATTCAGTTTCCTTTATAGTATTTAAATCAATTGCCAAACCTTTTTCGATTAGTCCGAATACGTCGAAATGGTTTTTAACTAAAAATTCAAAAGCATAGTAAGGTATCTTGTTTATAATATCTAAAGAATATTGTCTGCTAGTATATCCTTCAAAATGCAAAAATCCATACCTTTTATCTTTACCATACCAAAAACCAAAACTATCTTTAGAGTCTTTTCCTGATAGCTTCCAATATTCTTCTTTAGTAAGGTCTGACAACGGCCTTAATAGGGGTTTATATTGCATTCTAATGCAAGCACCTATATTTATTATTTTACAATTACTTTCTATATCTGCATCCATAATTCTAGTGTCTTCAAACCCACCAGAATCTATTTTCAACCCATAAGGAAGATAAGGAGCCAGTTCTTTAATAGTCAATGTTTCCATAGCTTAAAAATTAGTAGTTATTATAGAATCAACATCTTTTTTATTTACCATTCCATTGGGTTCGCAATAAATATGATTATAACAAAGGCTTTTTACCTGAATTACATTGCCGTTATTCATTAATACAGTATCACCTATTTTAAGAAAATTTCGGTCTGTTTTTTTATTTGTTGTTTCCATAGCTTAGTTGGATTTAGATTTTTTAGGCGGGAATTTTAAAATAACCCCAAACATCGGTACAGGCAGTATGTACAACCAATTTTTGTTTTTATCATAAAACACACCTATCCATAAATCATACCATGCAAATAATAATTTTACTTTCATCCTATTTTAATTTATGCCTATTGGCGGTTAATTCTTTTACGAGCATTAGCTAATATATTCTTATTAGTTTCTCTTAAATACATAGTCTTAGTTTCAAGTACTTTCTTAGTCTTTGGTGTTATCATCCTCACTGTATCACCATTAATATAATCTAATATCCAAACCATACCTCTTTTATTAGCCCAAGATAAATTATATTTATTTCCTATTTTAGGATATATTACCAATTCATCTTGGGGTAATATCTGTATATTATATTTTATAGATAAATCTTTTAAATAATTCATTATAAATTATCTTTAATCCATTTATTAATATCTCCATCAGTATAAGTAGTTTCATATAGTTGTATTAATCTTTTAATATCAGCAATATGCTCTTCTTTATTCCAACTATCTTTAATAGGATGAACAGTAATAGTATTATGAGAATCTACTTTAGGTCTTTCTAAAAGTTGTGAATAACCACATTCTTCTGGGTGAGCACAATGCCTTACACCTTGTTTATTACAAGGAATACATAAACCATATTGCTCATATTCTACTAATATTTCATCAACACCACCTAATGCACAATATTTTTCAATAAATGCTTGAGAAGGTTGAGGTAAATTAATCTGTCTAGTACCAAAACCACCATCTTCATTATTAAAATTATATCTGTTGGATTTAATAGTTAAAGATTTATCAGTAGTAGCTATGATTTTTTTACAACTTTTTGTATATACTTCTAAATCTTTATTATCATTAAAAGATAATGTTGTAATATCAAATTTAATGCTAATCACTTTACCTATTACATGAGGTCTAGAATTATTCACTTTAAATAATACATAATCACCTTCTTTAATTTCATCATCTATTGTAATGTAAAGATGTTGTCTTTGACAATATTTATCATTTGATGGGTTAGCATAGTTTTTATCATAATAAACTAATTTTCCCATTTTAGATAATCCTAATATTATTCCTGAATTATCTTCTGTAGGTAACATTATTACCTTTGCTCTTTTTCTATTAATCTCCATTTGTTTGATTTTTAGATTGTTATTATTTTTCAATGTTTATGTTTAAGATATGTTGTCATAATATTTAAAAATTTAAATTAATAAAAAAAGGGGAGTTATAGTACTCCCCTAAGTAACTGATTACGCAACTGCTCTAAGCACTTGTGTATTCATTTGTATAACTTTACCAGTTATATTTAAAATAATTCTCCTTAATACTCTCTAATCGCAGTCAAAACCAGTCAGCCCCAGATGGTGGATATAGTCCCACCTTGACTTCACTTTCTAATTGACCCATTGGCGTATGGATAGTGGAGCTGGAGGGATTCGAACCCTCGTCCTAACGATGATTATATTATATCAACGAATTATTTATTAGCACCCTTTCTTATGGTTCTAACTTAGTGTTTAAACCAAGGCTTACATAAGAGTAGGGTCACGTAGTTAATAAGAAGGTAATACTCCTTTTTTCTATTTTGTTTAATTAACTACTTGCTGAGAACTCATTTGTGTTGTAGTGGTAACAGTTTTATTCACTCTAACTCATTATATACATTCCTTTCTCAAGGGAACAACACATAACATTTTACAATGTTCATCCAATTTTAAGTGCTTTCAATGTTTAGTCACTATAATATTAATTGTTATAAAATATTTCTTAAAATATTAGGATTTAAGGAAATAATTTCGTATATTTGTCCTTTAAACTTAAAATTATATAATATGAATTTAAATACAAGTAAAACACATAAAGAGTGTCCTAAATGTAAAGAAATTAAAGATAGAAAATTGGATTTTTATCAAAGAAAAAGTGAAAAGGTTAAAGTTAGTAGTTATTGTAAAGATTGTATTCTTGATTCTAACGCTGAAAGAAGAAGAGTTATTAAACAACAAGCTATTGATTATCTTGGTGGTAAATGCTCTAATTGTGGTTACAATAAATGTAATTCAGCACTTGAGTTTCATCATATAGACTCAACTCAAAAAGATAAAGATTATTCAAATTATAAAACTTCATTTAATAAACTTAAACCTGAATTAGATAAGTGTGTGCTCCTATGCTCAAATTGTCATAGAGAGCACCACTCATCCTAACATATTACTAGGATTACTCCATTAATATAGATAGTTTGATTTGTATTTTCCAGCCCTATTTAAAGGTTATACTGTATCTATCACTTGTAAAATGCAATCGCAATTAATATCCTGTCAATTCAGGATTAGTATCTTTATGTAAATTAACTTCTGTTTCGCTTTCAGTTGTTATAAATTATGAAATATCAATATCTGTATAATGCTACTATTATTCACATCTACCTTGATACCAAGTAATCCTTTTTCTATTAATTTACAAAGGTTCAATGTTTAGCCTTATAATTTATACTTGATATTCTTCAGGATATTTAGTAGCTTGCGGTTCATTCTTTAATCCTAATGAATTAGTAGATTCACCACATGATTTACATTCTATTTTAGGTATAACAGTGTTGTGATAATAATGATCATCATAACCATCTACTTCTTGTTTATGATTACATGATTGACATTGTAGTACACCTGTAAAATCTCTTCTATGTTGATTTTTTATTTTAATTAGTTTCATAAATATTAGTTATTTATAAGGTTATTAAAAAACAAGACTATTATACCTAAATGTAATAAGTATAAATGACCAGTTATATTTGCTAACATAATTATAACTATCGTTATTATTGTTGCAGTTATTGTATTCCGTTCTTGTTGTTTCATAATGTTATGTTTTATAGCAATTACATACTGCACATATTCCAATATTAAATTGTGTTAATTTATTTGTTTTCTTACAAACTCTTAATTTAGTTTTTTGTTGTATTACTTTAACAATATTACTAATAAAATCCTTTTTATTATTCATATAGCTATAATATATTAAAATAAACTCCCACAAGGTTGCACCTTGATGTGAATAACTAGTATATTCATAATATATCCCTGTGATCTTATAACCTTCTGTTATAATTAGCAATTGGATGAGAGTTTAATATTATTTAATCAATACTTTCTAATTCATCATAGTTAGATAAGTAATAATATTTTGACTTTTTCATGTTATTGAAATGTTTGAGGATGATTAATTCTATAATTACTACTAGCCCATTTCTTTGTTGTGAAATCAGGATATAATGCTAACATATTTTGTTTCCATTCTTGTCTAGTATTCTTTTGTTCTTGTTGTTCTTGTTTAGTCATGATTATTGTTTTTTAATGATTATTACTATTATTAATATGATTATTATCCAACCTAAGTTCATAATATTATTATTTATTGATTAATAATAAAAATAATCCCTACACCATCATGGGATTAGACAACATTTACATGGAACCACAAAGGGCTGTTGACTTAAATTTATATAGTTTTGTAGTATTTGGTACAACTTCCAGTGATTACTATGTAATATGGTTTAACTCCCCATTGTTAGCTACTACTTGCTCCATCTCTATTATTAAAGTACAAAGCCCTGTTTACAGTTTATTGAGATGAATATCAAGAATAAGTTTAGTCGACACACTTATTCTATCTGTAAATGGCATTTTCAATATATTATTTAATTTACTATTAGAATGACCAAGTATTATTACTTTTCTTTTTGTTGCCATAATAGCTATATTTAATTGATAAGTTAGTAATTGTGTGATTAAGGAATAATGGGATAAAGGTATGAGATTGTATAGTCACATCATCACAACCTGTCAAAACTATCTCAAAACTATGTCAAGACTGACTTAATTGCTAAGAAATACTCTCCACACTGTAATAGTCGTCAAGAGATTGTCTAGGTGGTCAAGGACATTTTATAAAAAGAATAAAAGGAGAGGTAGTGTTACCTACCTCTCCAATTAATACTATGCCTCTGCCTCAATAGCCTCAGCATTAACAATCGCTCCAGCATCTCCAGCGTCTGCGAACAATTCGTCAATAACTGCCTCATCAGCAATAGCATTCTGCAAGTGACTAATTCTGGCAAATGTGATTAAGCCTTGACCGTCATTACGTTCAACACGTTGCAATGTAGTCAAGTACTCCTCACCAACAGTGAATTCACGCTCTGACTCCTCCATACGCTCAATTGATTTCTCATGTAGCGATGCAGGCATTGAGGTCTTAGCACCAGAAGGAGTAACAATCTCGATGTTGACAAGCTTATATCGCTTGTTCTCTTCCTCAGCTGTTCCCTTACCTTTGGTATACTCAATCCATTTCTCATTAGGCTTGGATGTCAATCGTGCCATACCTACCATAATGTTGTTACCTAAATTGTCCTGTTTTTTTACAAATGTACTCATAATGTTAAGATTTTAAGATTAAACGCACTCCCAAATCAGTATGGGGGTATGCGCGAAATTAAAAAAGAGTGGGGGGTGAAGTTTAGGTTATATCACTCTCACATTGATGATAAATATTTTTAAAAATTAAAAAAAAATAAAAAATATCGATCTCACAAAGAAGAATTCCAAAAAAAAATACCAAAAAAAATTTTTTTATTTCAGACAATAGCTATAAGTATATGAGTTATTTTTAAAAATAATTGACATTTTACTTGCTTTTGTCATTTTTATTTTGTATATTTGTATCAGTTTGAAAGAAGCATCAACCTAAAGCTGTGATTTTAAAAATGATTATGGGCGTAGGTGTGTTAGGGTAACTATAGAAAGTAGTCCCGTTATAATAAATAATCCTGAGATGTGTAAGTGGAGTTAGTAAGGGCTAACGTAGAAGCTTACGAGGTTAAATGCACTGTCTTAGAGGAAAGTTATAACAGAATGTACTAGGTTGGGAGAACCGTTCCGACAGAGGGATTTTTATATCCTTTTGTTACTTATTATTAACTTATATATTAACTTATATAATTCCTAAACCTATGCATTTATATGTGATAGGTTTTTTTATGCTTAAAAATTAAATATATGAAAGATAGTACAGAAAGAATATTAAGAACTCATTATTATAGATTGGTATCTATAGGACAATTACAACTATCAGAATACTTAGAGTTATTGGATAAAATAGAATTAAATAAAAATAAATGAAAAGTACTAAATTTAAGATAGGTCAAAAAATATTTCATGTTACTCCAGATAGTGAAGAAGGTATTATTACAAATATTATTTACTATTATAGATCTGAAAAAATAGTATATGAAGTATCTGTAGGATGGGGTTAAGAATATTATTGTAATGAATTTGAATTAAGTGAAACTAAAGTTTTTTAAAAATAATTGATAAAAAACTTGCACATGTCATTTATTTTTTGTATATTTGTTTAAAATAATTAGAATGGGAGATTATAAAAAATGTGGTATATCATTAGAATATAATGAACATGATGAATCAACATGTGATTTTATACCTATTGATTGGGATAATATAGAAGATTTAACTCATGTAGATAATATTGAAATAGAAGTTTCTATGAAGTTAGGATATGGTATATGGGAAATATCTATTATATATGATATAATGAAAAGAATATGGAATAAATCAGATAAAAAGAATAAGATACGTAATTATCTTCCATGTGGAAGTAGTGAAATGAATTTATTTTATGAAGCTGAAAAAGAATTTTTAATGAAAAGAGATGGAAGATAAAATATTTTATAAATACTTAGAAATTAAACAAGATATAATAAATAACCTAAAAGATGTATTTCTAAGACAAAATTATTATACTAAAAAATATAGAGGTACATTGTTAACAGATATAAATGTTGCTATAGATGTAACTCCTGAAAGAGATAACTTAGTTCAAATCTTTGTTAGGTATAAAGGTAAGTGGATTAAAGATGTATTAGTATTTAATAGAAAGGGTATTGTAAGTTCAGATATAACAAGTAATTTAATAGTAGAAATAGATGAATAAATATTATACACCTACCATAGAACAATTTAAAGAAGGTTTTAAATATGAAGTTAAGTCTACTCATAGATTAGATATAATGGATTTTTCCAAACCTGAAGAATCTATAAAAGGAGAATGGCAAGACTCTTGGTATGAGCGTACTGTACCTAATATGGATCCTATTAAATACCCTTATACAACAATAGATGATGAAGGTAATACTTGGACTATACTAAATGCAGCTTTTCCAAATGAAGATCCTTTAAGACAAATTAAAATAATGTTAACAGATGGGCAAATTAGAGCAAAAAGATAATATAAAATAGGTAAAGGTATAATAGAACAAATGAATGAACATATAGATAAACCTGTTAAAGAGTTTACTTATGAAGAATTTATAGCTACATTAGAAGAATCACAAAAAAAAGCTTTATTACATTTAAAAGAAAGAGAAATAATAGCTAAACAAAATAGAAAAGATCTTATTAAAAGAAGTAAAGAATTAGGTAAAGAAATACCACTTGAACTATTATTTATAGCAACAAGTACTCAAATTCATTATGTAGGATCTGATTTTATGAAAAAATATAAAGAATGGATAGAATAACATATATACTAGAAGATCATGTCCACATAATAAGGAATGAGATTAGTAAAGAATTTAATACAGTTAATGGTATAGCTGATAAAGTAATAATAGAAACAACTAAAGCTAACTTCTTAAAAGATAATTTAGCTCATTTAACAGATATATTAGTTGATGAAAATAAATCACATTACCCTGAAGATGGTAAAGTAAAGAAAGATTTTAGTATGATGTTTGCTGTAATAAAGAGTGAACACTTAATGGAATTAATAAGAGCAGTAGAAGATATGGAAGATAGACTTTGTAAATGTAGTAGGGAATGAGTTTTTTAAAAAGTGGCTATAGAAGATCTTTAAATGATCAGAAAGTTAAAACTAAGAAACATATAAAAGCATTCTATCAAATATTAAATGAATTAGATGATGTTGCTAAAAAGATATGTGAAAAGTATCCTAAAGAAGTAACTAATGGTAAAGTAACAGATGATACAGTAAATGATTTTGCTTCTGAATTTACAGATAGACAATTAGAGAAAATGGAACGTAATATTTTATTAGCTAAATTAGATATATTAAATGGAAATAAAGAAGATTAACTTAAAAAATATAGGGTCTTTTATAGAAGGTAATTTAAAATATGTTTATGATAAATTAATAGGATTAGATGATCATATAAAAGAACAAGTTGAATATAGATTATTTAAATGTAAAGATGATTGTGTAGTATCTGGTAAATGTATTATATGTACTTGTCCTACTGAAAAGAAAGCTTTAGTTAAAGAATCATGTAATCCAGATAGGTTTCCTGACTTAATGACTAAAGCTGAATGGGAGTTGTATAAAAAAGGTATAGACGATTATGAACAAGACATATAAAGCAATAACAACAACAATAGTAGATGCATTAAATGAAGTAGAAGATTTTACAATTAAAATGGATAATTTTATTAAAAGAAATCCAGAATTTGAATATAAAATATTTATTACTAAAAATGATAAAAGTATCTATACTATAGAACTTAATGTAATAAGAAATGAACCAAAATATAATTAAATATTTTAAAGAGCTACATGAACATGTTAAATATTACAATAGGATGTCTCCTTTTCCAGTATATGATACAGAGTATGTAGAAGAGATAAAGAAACATATAGAGAAAATGGAAAATGAAATGAACTATAATGAACTACCAGTAGTAGCATGTAAATATTGTAAATCATTACATGTAATACATGATGAAGATGAGAATGATATATGTATGAGATGTGGTTCTGTAAATGAGATAGAGTTCTATGATAATATAGAAGACTACTTTGACAAAATACAACCTCATGAAAAATACTAAACAAGCAAATATAAATACAACATTAAAGAAACTATTTAAACACTGGCTTGAAATAACAAGACCCTTTCATAAGTTAACATCTCAACAACAAGATATATTAGCATTATTTTTATATTATCATTATAAATTAAAACAGAAGATTACAAATGAAAAGATATTATGGGATTCTGTATTTGATTATGATATTAGAATGAAAGTTAAAAAAGAATTAGATATGAAAGATGGAGTACTTAATAATAATCTTACTTTATTTAGAAAGAAAAAGATTTTAAATTATAATATGATTACTCCAATGTATATACCAGAGTTAGAAAAAGATAGTGATAATTTTAAAGTAATTTTTAATTTCAATATTATAAATGAATAAGTTAGATAAAGCAAAAGTTGATAAGTTAATACATACTTTAGGTTTAAAATATAATCTAACTGATAAAGAAATAAAAGAAATAACTAGTTCTCCTTATCAATTTACTCAGAAGACAATAAAGAAATTAGATTTTTCAGAAATTAAAGAAGAGGAAGAATTTAATAGTTTAAAAACAAATTTTATATATAAATGTTTAGGAACATTATATCCTACATTTAATTTAATTAGAAGACAATTAACACAAAAAAATATTTTTAAAGAAATAAATAATAAAAGATGGAAGAAGTATTAGAAAATTTAAGTCAAGATGATGTATTAGAGTTGATAAAGGAATTTCCTTTAGAACCAATGGGTAGAAGAGTTTATATAACAACTAATGTAGAAGAACCAGATGGTAATCTAATATTAACTAATAATTCATTTGATGAAGTGCAATTTGTATTAGCTGTAGGTTCTCATGTAACAGAAGTTAAAGCTGGACAAAAAGTTATTATTGATATTGAAAAGATGTTAGTATATGAAAATGTAGATGATAATAGCCATGAAAAAAGACCAATAGTTAATTTGAAATTACAAGAAGTAAATGGTCGTTATTTTGCATTAATTAATGATTCACAAATATTAAGTAAAGATAATAGAATAACAGAATAATTTAAAAATAAATAATATGGATAATAAACAAGCAATTGATTTAATTGAACAAGCATTAGAGTTAGCAAATAAAAAAGGAGCATTTTCACTTAATGATGCACTAGTTGTAAAACAAGCTTTTGAAGTAGTTAAGAGTACTATATCAGATAAAGAAGCTAATGAAGCTATAGTTAAAGAAGCTCCTATAAAGGAAAGTAAAGAACTAAAGAAAGTAAAATAATAATGAAATTATTTGAAATGAAGAATTGGTCCCTCACTGTTTCAGAAGAAGCGTGGGGGCTTGTTCCTTTTAAGAAAATACTTGATAGAGATAAATCTAAAGATAAATCTAGAGCATTAGCTGAGGTATTATTTGTATGGTTTTGGTCTGATATTAAATCTGACTATAGGATAATGGAACCTGAAATTAGGTTAGAAGAACTTAAAAAAGATATAGCTAATCTACCAAATAAGTTTGTTATAGATGATATTATACAAGGTGCTATAGACTGTTATGAAAAGCATAAAACTATCATACAGAAATTACATGAGAAGTCATTAGTATCAGCTAATGATGTAGGTAATTATTTAGAGAATACTAAAGCATTATTAGAAGAAAGGGATAATCAAGGTAGACCTATAATTAAAATTGCTGATATTACACGAGGTCTTAAAGATGTTAAGATTATAATGAAAGAACTTAAAGAAACTGAAAAAGAAGTCATTAAGGAACAACATGATACTTCAGGTAAGAAAAAAGGAAGTAAAGAAATGAATATATTTGAAGATGGTTTATAAAGAAGTATATAGTAAAGAGGAAGCTAAAGATTTATTACTTGAAGGAGTTAATGAACTAGCAAATACTGTTCTATTAACAATGGGACCAAATGGGAAGACTGTAATCATTACTAATGATGATAGAGAACCTTATGCTAGTAAAGATGGTGTAAGTGTAGCTAAAGAGATATTATTTAATCATCCTGTAAAGAATTATGCAGCTACATTGATTAAACAGGCTGCTAAGAAGACTGTAGAAGAAGCTGGTGATGGTACCACTACTGCAACATGTTTAGCACAAGCTTTTATTAATAAAGGATATGAACTAATGAAAGAAGGTATATCTTATAATGATATAAAAGAAGCATTGGAACAATTAGAAAAGGATGTATTAGTTAGTCTTAAAAAAGCTAGTAAAAAACTTACTAAGAAAGATATTATTAATGTTGCTACTATAGCAGCTAATAATGACAAACAGATAGGTAGTATTATTAAAAAAGCATATGAACATTCTAATGTTATTAGAGTAGAAGAATCTGATAATTCAGAAGATATCCTTGATACAGTAGATGGTATGGAATTAGATGGTTCTTACTTTAGTCAGGCATTTATTAATAATGCTAAGAAGCAAGCTATAGAATATGATAAATGTAAGTTTATTATAGTAGAAGGTAAATTAGAGACATTGGATCCTATAGTGAAAGAATTGAAAGGTGCACAAGAGTATCCAATCATTGTAATGGCAGATCATATTCATGATGAGGTAATATCATTAATGAAACGTAATTATAATTCAGGAGCATTAGCAATAGGTTTTATTAAATCCCCTTCTTTTGCTCAATACAGAAAGGATATAGTATCTGATATTATATCTTATACTAAAGCTAGTCCTTTACTTAATTCTAGTGTATATGTAGCAGAGATAGATGGTATATTTGCAGATAAAAATAAGTTCATCTTAACTAAGAAAAATCCTAATAGGGATAAGATAGTAGATTTAAAAGAAAGTATTAAAAGTGAAATATCAAATCATTCTAAAAAACTTATACAAAATAGAATAGATAACTTAGAAGGAACACTTTCTATTATTAAAGTAGGAGGTGGTTCTGAAGTAGAAATGAAGGAACGTAAGGATAGAATAGATGATGCTGTACTAGCTGTTAAATCAGCTATGGAAGAAGGTATTGTTGAAGGTGGTGGGGTAGCTCTTTTACGTAATATAATTTATTTAAATGAAGATTTAAAAAGTAAATTATATTTCTGTTTATCTAAACCATATAAAACTATTTCAAAAAATGACAATTCTTTTATATTAGATGAATCTGAAAGGAAAAGAGATTTAATGAAAGAGGGTATAATAGATCCTCATAAAGTAACAAGATGTGCATTTCAAAATGCTATATCTGTAGCTAAAACATTTCTATCTATAGAAGCAGTAGTATTAACACCTGAATTATGGTAATTAAAGTAATATATAAAAAAAATTTAAAAATGTCTGAAGGTAAAGTAGCTTCTCAAGTTGCTCATGCTGTTAAGAATTTAGGAATAACACCTTTAAATATTAACATAATAGTATTAAAAGTATCTGATAAAAAATTTCAAGAATATATTGATGTTATTAGAAATTATAAAAATTATTATATTCAATGTGATAAAGGATTAACTGAAGTTGAGGAAAATACTTTTACAGCAGCAGCATGGTTAGAAGATATTAAATATACATTAACTCATACATAATGGAACTAAAATTAAATAAATTTCAAACACCTTTAAATGATAGAATACGTGAAGCTCTACCTAAAGAGGTTTGGGATGATGTTTTAGAATATATATCTACTGTTAAATACCTACAAAATTATATATCACCAGATAGAGGTTATGCTAAGGATAGACCTAGAGAAACTAAGTTTTATGATGATGGTAGAATAGAAGTAGATGTTAATAATCCACATTTTCTTGAAGATATGGATTATTTTAGACAACCTGCTATATTCTTTGAGAAACATGAGAAGTATACTAATATAACTCCCAATCCTAATCCTAAATCAGAGTATGCTCAATTTTGGAGAGATGAGAAAGAAAAATGGAAGAATGGTTTAGTTAGAGAATCAGATGGTGAATGGATTCCTGGATTACTATATTTTTATTGGAATTATGCTCCCATATGGTTAGTAGAAAATAATAAAAAGACTAAAGTTGAAACATTAGATAGTTGGTTAGATAACTTAGAATATATGTTGTCTAATCCTGAAGAATCAACTAAAATAAAAGGAGCTAGGGTACGTAAGTTTCCAAAACCTTGGTTAGGTGATTATATCTTTTATCATTATGTACAACGTGCTATTGATAAAGGTCAACATTGTAAATTATTAAAAACTAGGGGTGTTGGATTTAGTTTTAAGTCTGGATCATGGTCTCCTAGAAATATATATGTATTCCCAGGAACTGGTAACCCTAATTTCCATCTTGCTTCTGATAAGAGTTATTTATTAGGAGATAGAGGTGTATATGGTAAGGTAATTGATGTACTGGATTGGATAGGTGAACATACTCCTCTAGCTAAAATGAGAATACAAAATAAGATAGCTAATATGGAAATTCAGTTAGGTTATCAAGATGAATATGGTGCTAGGAAAGGTTTACTATCCTCTGTTATAGGAATATCATTAAAAGATAATCCTGATAAGGCTAGGGGTGTTAGGGGACCTTTTATTCATTATGAAGAAGATGGTTTATTCCCTAATATAGAGAAGGCTTGGAACATTAACAGGAAAGCAGTGGAGGATGGTAATACATCATTTGGAACTATGTTTGCTGGTGGTACTGGTGGTGTGGAAGGAGCTTCATTTGAAGGATCTGAAAAAATGATGTATAATCCTATGGCTTATAATATTCATGGTATACCTAATATTTATGATAAGAACTCTGATGGTAGTACATTAGTTGGATTATTTTGGGGTGCACCATTAAATAGAAATGGTTGTTATGAACCTGAAAATGGTGAACCAGATGTAATTAAAGCTCTTATAGAGATATGTTATGATAGATATATTGTAAAATATAATAGCTCAGATCCAAATGCTATTACACAAAAGAAAGCAGAAGAACCTATTACTATACAAGAAGCAGTAATGCGTACAGCAGGTACTGTATTCCCTGTAGCAGATTTAAAAGAACATATTGAACAGATAGCAGTAAAAAGAGATTCTTTTTTAGCAGAACATTATGTTGGTGAATTAATATCTTCATCTACTGGTGAAATAGTATGGAGACCTAGAGATAACATAGCTCCTTTAAGAGGTTATGAAACAGGTGCTGATAACAAAACAGGATGTCTTGAAATATTTGAAATGCCACGTAAAAATGCAAATGGAGAAATTACTAGAGGTAGATATATAGCTGGTATTGACCCTATTGATGCTGATACTGGTAAATCATTATTTTCAATGCTTGTAATGGATACTTTTACAGATAGGATAGTAGCAGAGTATTCTGGTAGACCTAGGACGGCTAGAGAAGCTTATGATATAGCATTAAGAACATTACAGTTCTATAATGCAGAAGCTAATTATGAAAGTAACCTTAAAGGTTTATTTAGTTACTTTGATGAAAAAAATGCATTACATTATTTATGTGATACACCTCAAATACTTAAAGATATGGATTTTGTAAAAAAAACTAATCTTTATGGTAATAGAGCTAAAGGTACACATGCTAATAATCATATAAACTCATGGGGTAGATTATTACAAGCTGATTGGCAAATAAGTAAAGTATCTGGTGATGATGAAGATACTAGATTAAACTTACATAGATTAAGATCATTAGGTTATATTGAGGAATGTATTAAATGGAATCCTGATGGAAACTTTGATAGGGTATCTGCTGGTATAATGTTATTTATACTTAGAGAAGATAGATATAAAAGAATTCAATCTGCAAAGGTTAATGAGAATGAAAAAGTTAATACTTTGGCTGATGATCCATTTTTTAAAAAAAATTACAAAAATTCAAACATAAATAGAAATTATAATTTTGGATCAAAGCTAGTTAAATAGCTATTAGTAAATGATCAAGTAATGTAAAATATTAATAATATTACTTGATTTTTTACAAAAAAAACGTTATATTTACGAGTTAAATATTTTTTATGAGTAAAATAAATTTAAAGACGCAACCAAGACAACGACTTGCTTATTCTGCTAAAACGAAAGAGTGGAGAAAAGAAAACATAGATAATGCTGATAAATATTCTTTTTATCATAATGAGTCTGTGCGTAGAAGTTTGTCTCATAAAATAAGAAATATAAATCTATATAATGGTATATTAGATGTTAGAGATATGGCTAATGTAGTTAACCCTCATGGGTTAGATGCATCATATGTTCCAGATAATATACCACATAATCCTATTATAGTACCTAAGATAGATTTATTAGTAGGAGAAGAAATTAAACGTAGATTTGATTGGAGTGTTATAGTTACTAATCCAGATGCTATTACTGAAAAAGAAAATAGTAAAAAGAAAGTATTATTTGAAAGATTAACTTCTTATTTACAAGAAAACTATTCTGATGAAGAATTAGATTCTAAATTTGCAGAACTTGAAAGTTATATGAAATATGACTGGCAAGATTTAAAAGAAAAATTAGGTAATCAAATTCTTAAACATTATTGGGAAGAGCAAAACTTTGGTGAGATATTTAATAAAGCTTTTAAAGATGCTTTAATATTTGGAGAACAACTATGTCAAGTAGATATAGTACATAACGAACCTATTCTTAGTAAATTAAATCCATTAAAGGTTCATGCCATAAGATCTGGTAATTCAGATAAAATAGAAGATTCTTCAATTATAATTATAGAAGATCATTGGTCTCCAGGAAAAATTGTTGATTATTTCTATGATGAATTAAAACCATCTGATATAGATAATATAATGGAAGGTAATACTTCTGGTAAATCAGGAGATTATTCAGATGATGATAATAACCATGTTTTATTAAGAGATGGGTTATATCCTTCTAATGATATATTAGATGAATATATTAGTATAGCTGAAATTAATGGTCATACATTTAGTAAAGATTATACTGATGCTGATGGTAATGTTAGAGTATTAAGAGTATATTGGAAATCACTTAAAAAAGTTAAGAAAGTAAAGTATTATGATGAATTTGGAGATGAACAATCTAAAATTATGTCAGAAGAATATATACTTGATTCTACTAAAGGTGAGGAATCTAAAGACTTATGGATTAATGAATGGTGGGAAGGTACTAAAATAGGAAAAGAAATCTATGTTGGTATGAAGCCACGTAGGGTTCAATATAATAAATTAAACAATCCTTCTTATTGTCACCCTGGAATTATAGGTCAAATATATAATACTAATCAAGGTAAACCTGTTAGTTTAGTAGATAGGACTATTAACTATCAATACATGTATGATGCTATATTTGATAGGTTGAATAAATCTATTGCAACTAATTATGGTAAGATAGCTAATATAGATTTAGCTGGTATACCTAATGGTTGGGAAATAGAGAAATGGTTACATTTTGCTGTAGTTAATAAAATAGCATTTAGAGATTCCTTTAAAGAAGGTAATCAAGGTGCTGCTACAGGTAAACTAGCTGGATCATTTAATAATGGTCAATCTAGTTCTATTGATATGGAAACTGGTAATTATATACAACAACATATACAATTACTTGAATTCATTAAATTAGAAATGGGTGAAATAGCTGGTGTAACTAGACAGCGAGAAGGTCAGGTATCTACTAATGAAACATTAGGTGGTGTTGAAAGATCTGTTAATCAGTCTGCTTATATTACTGAAATGTGGTTCTATCAACATGAACAATGGAAACTACGAGTTCTTAATGCTTTCTTAGAAACAGCTAAGATTGCTCTTAAAGGTAATAATAAAAAAGCACAATATATATTAGATGATCAAACTATTGAACTTCTTAATATAGATAGTGAAGAAGGTTGGAATGTTGATTTTGGTGTAGTAGCTGCTAGTTCTTCTAAAGCTATTGAATTAGAACAAGCTATTAAACAATATGCTCAAGCATTCTTACAAAATGGTGGTAGCTTATCTACTATTATGGATATTTACTTTAGCCCTAGTCTTTCTGATATGAGAAAGAAATTAGAATTAGCTGAAGAAAAGATAAATCAAAATAATCAGAAATCTCAAGAAGATGCTAATAAATTAGCACAACAAGCTCAAGCTGATGCTAAGGAACTTGAGTTAACTAAATTAGAACTTGAAGATATCCAAAATAAAAGAGATAATGATACTAAAATTTATATTGCTGAGTTATCCAAAATAGTTGATAATGATGATGGTATAGAAGAACCTACTGAAGATCCAATAGGTGAAACTAAACTTAAATTAGATATACAAAAACAAAAGGATGAAAAATTATTAAAGATTAAAGATCTTAATGATAAAATGACTATGCATAATGATAAAATGCAAAAAGAAGATAAAAAAATAGCTGTTTCTAGAATAAAAAAAACAAGCAAATAGCTATTAGTAAATGATAATAAAAACAATAAATATAATAAAAACAATTGACTTTTATCATAAAATTTATTATATTTGTATTTATAATTGGGAGAAAAATAATATATTATGGAAGAAAATGAAAATTTAGAAATGAGTTTATTCTCATCTGATGAACCTTTAGAATTAAACTTTTTTGATGAGCCTTCTGATATTGAAGAAGAAAACATTGAAAAAGAAGATGAAAAAGAAGATGATGAGATAGAAAAAAATATTAACAAAGAACTCGACGAGGATGAAGATCCAGAGAAAGTAGTTGAGGAGGATGAAGATCTTGAAGAAGAGGGTGATGATGTTGAAAAAAATTCTCCCAATTTATATTCTTCCTTCGCATCTATTCTTAATGAAAAAGGTTTATTACCCTCTTTAGATCTTCAAAATAATAAAATAGAATCTGTTGATGATTTAGCAAACATATTTAAATCAGAAATAGAAACACAAGCAAAGAATTATATATTAGAAAAAATTGGTGAAGAAGGTTATAATGCACTTGAGAAAGGCATTACTCTTCAAGAATTTCAACAGTATGAAGATTCTATTCAAACTCTTGATACTATTACAGATGATGTAATAGAAAAAGATATAGAACTTAGTAAGAAATTAATTTACGAAGATTATATATCTCAAGGTCTTTCAGAAGACAGAGCTTTAAAACTTTTAAAGAAAACAATTGATTTAGGTGATGAAGCTATTATAGAAGAAGCTAAAGAATCTTTACCAAGTTTAAAAAAGATACAAGAGATAAAGCTTCAGAAAGTACAAGAAGAAAGACAACTTCAAAAAGAAAAAGAAATACAACTTCAAGAAAAGATTGATAACGATTTAAAAAATTCAATCTATAATAAAAAAGAATTTGTAGAAGGTATAAAAGCAACTAAAGCATTTCAAGATCAAGTTTATAATAGTATAACTAAGATAGTAAGTAAGTCACCAGATGGTATTGCTGAAAATAAGTTAATGAGAGATAGGAGAGAAAATCCAATTGAATTTGATACTAAACTGTATGCTTTATATGAATTAACAAAAGGATTTAAAGATTTTTCAAAATTTAATTCTACTATTAAAAGTAAAGTAGCTAATGATTTTGAAACCATATTAAGAAAAAATAGTAAATTTGAAGATTCTGGAACACCCTCTTACTTAGCTGATAGTGAAAGTTACGATGGACTAGGATTAGAATTAGTAAAATAAAACAATTAATTAAAACAATTAAATTATGAGTGTAGGTAAGTATGTAATGACCAAAAGTAAATCTTGGTCTGGTTTAACTTTAAAAAACCATATTGGAGCTATTTTTGGTGCACAACCTCAACTAGCATCTGAGCTTACTACTGTATTACTTCAAAACTCTGGAATGAAAAACTTAGATACTACTTTATCTATGTTCCCAGAGAAAGTATTGGAAACATCAGATGATTTCATATGGAAAGTAGTAGGTAGTGAAGAGAGGAATATTCCTTTAGTAGAAGCGAGATATGCTGGTGCTGTAGTTCAATCTAGCGACGCTAATGTTGGAACAGGACGAGGTATTATCGAACTTGTATTCCCTGAAAAGTATTTTAGTAATGTTCACATTATCGGTGGTAACAACCCTGATACATATCAATTTAGATTGATATCTGATGCACAAGAAGAAGGCGGTAACGTTGTATATCAAGCTGAAGTATTTGGTGGACAAGAAACACTTAACGGTGTACCAGGATCTGAATTAGTAGCTGGTGTAAGATTTAGTATTGAATCTTCTTACGTAGAAGATGAATTGTCAATCAGAGGTTCTGATATCCAATTTACATCCCCATACGTACTTAGGAATTCTGTGTCAACTCTAAGGTTTGAACACAAAGTATCTGGAGCAATGATTGACGTAAAAGTTAAACCTGTATTTTTTGCAGGTATTGAAACCAGAGATCCTAAGAGTGGAAAAGTACATAAGTCTGTAACTTGGATGCAAGAAGTTTACTGGCAGTTTGAAAAAACCATTTCTAAGCTTAAAGCTAGAACATTAATGTTTGGTAAAACAAACCGTGATGCAAATGGTAGATATCTTACTCAAGGTGAATCTGGTATAACAATTAAAACTGGATCTGGTATTAGAGAACAAATGGAAGTTAGTAATACTACTAGCTATAACAAATTCTCTATCCGTCTATTAGAAGATTTGCTATCTGAATTATCAGAAGGTAAATTGGATTGGGGTGAGCGTAAGTTCATGCTAAGAACTGGTGAAAGAGGTGCTGCTCAATTTAACAGAGCTGTAACTAAAGAAGCTTCTGGATGGCTAGCGATTGGATTTCATAATACTAATACTCACGGTATACAAAAAGTATCTTCTAAATTCCATGATAATGCCTATAGTGCAGGATTCCAATTCACAGAATGGAAAGCTCCTAATAACATTCATGTAATGTTGGAAGTAGATCCTATGTACGATGATAAAGTTCGTAATAAGATTCTTCATCCAGATGGAGGTGTAGCTGAATCATATCGATATGATATCCTTTATATTGGTTCTACAGAAGAGCCTAATATCCAAAAAATTAAAATTAGAAACTCTGATGAGATTCGTGGATATATGGCTGGTTTTAGGAATCCATTTACAGGTCAACGAGGTGGTATTATGCAACACATGGAAGATTCTGCAACTATGACTGCTTATGTACAAACTGGTAGTATGGTGAAAGATGCTTCTAGGACTGCAACTTTAAAACCTACTATCCAAGGATAATAATTAAAAATATATTTGTATTGATATAATTATAAGGGGGTGGCTAACATCCCCTTATTTTTACTTTAAATTTAAAAAGGGAGAATAAAATGGAAACAAAGGAAGAAGTAAAGGTAACAAAATTTGAGTTACCTAATGAAATTATTACAGTAAAGTTTATACCACGTAAAAAAGGAATGGCTGCTAATGTAGAGTCAAATCATGTTATAGCAGGTGGTATGTTAAGTAACTCAGTTAGGAAATATATGGCACCATTGCAAAGAAATGGTTCAATAGCTAATATCCTAACTAAAGAAGAAAAAGAATTTCTTGAAGCTGAAACAGGTCAAAACTTATCCGTATATGGTGATTTCTGGACAGAGTTTACAGTAGCTTTATATAAAGAAGATACTAATAATATCTTTGATATGAGTAAACCAATGGATTACATATCTATTAGAATACTTGAAGCTAATGATAATGATATAGCAAAATCTTGGGATGAAAGAGATAATAAAGCTACATATGATTTTGTTATTACTAGAGAAGGTGAATTAAGTACAGAAAAAAGATCTAAACTTAATATTAAGAAAGAAGCTTTTAACTTATATAGTAAAATTGAAGATGATAAAGATAAATTGTTATCTGTTCTTAAACTTATGTCTAAGAAACCAATATCATCTGATTCTAAATTAAAATGGTTACAAGGAGAAGTAGAAGAGTATGTAGATACAGATTCTGAAAAGTTTGTAAAATTACTTAATGATACTTCATTTGATACTAAAGCTTTAATTCAAAAAGCTGTTGATTACAAGATTATATTAAAAAAGAATAATAAGTATTTAACAATTGATGGTTTAGAACTTGCTGAAAATGGTCAAGTTCCTTCATTTGATAATGCTGTTAAGTATTTAGATGATGATAAGAATCAAGAAGTAAGAGCACTTATTGAAGCTAGAATTGATAAGATTAAAAAATAATGACAATAAAAGAATTTTCTAACGAGTTTGATATTTATTATAATAGTATTGCTACTAATTCTGCTCCAGGTTTAGATATATATGAGAAATCTGTTTATCTTACTAAAGCACAATTAGAAATAATAAAGAATTATTTTATACCTAGAGGTAATAAATATCAAGTAGGATTTGAAGGTTCTTCTAAAAGAAGAGTTGATTTAACAGAACTTGTTAGAAATCATAAAACAACTCTTCAAATAACCTCTATTGATGGTATTGATGATAATTCTAAATTTTTTAAAATACCTAATAATACTTATTTAATTATACAAGAGAAGGCTAAAGTTATATCATATAATGAATGTGTTAATAATAACTATATTAAAGTAGTACCTAAAACACATGATGAATATAATATACAAGAAAAAAATCCTTTTAAAAAACCTGATAAATCAGTAATATGGAGAATGGATTATTTTTCTCAAAACGGAAGTAATAAGAATGTGGAATTAATATCACCATATAGTATATCAGAATATAAATTTAGATATGTAATGTATCCTTCTCCTATAATATTAGGAGATTTATTAAGTTTATTTCCTGGTGAAACATTAAGTATAGATGGTGTTAGTCAACCACAAACTTGTAAGTTAGATATAGGTATACATAGAGAAATATTAGATAGGGCGGTAGAATTAGCATTAGCTGATTATAAACCTGAAAAATTACAATTGAAAACTCAAATGAGTTTGAGAAACGAATAAAATAAACAAAAATTAATAATTAAAAACAAGAAAAATGAGTGTATTTGGAACTAATCAAGTAGAAGGGCTTATTGTAGGTAACGCTGTAGCGTCAGAAACTACTGCTAAAACCTTTATCTCTACTGCTACAGACAAAGAAATTAAAGTGCTTTCTGCGGATGGTTCTGCCCCCGCAGTAGGTGAAGATTTTAAAATTTATCAAAAGACTGCAACAGGGTATGAGTATTCCCCTAAGATTGATGCTAACGATGTAGATAAAGTAGTATTGGCTACTTATTCTGCTGAGGTACAAAAACTAGTTACAGCTACTGTAGCTACTGCAACCGCAGAAACAACATATGTATTAGAAGTACGTGTGTATGGAGATTTATCAAGGGAAAATTTTGATATAGTATCTGGTTATTATGTAACTGGTGCTGTTGCTCCTACTAAACAAGTTATACGTGATGGTTTGCTTGCTTCATTGCAATATAACTTCACTAAACGTGGAGATAATGAAGTAACACTTGCTACTAGCTCAACTGATGCTATTACCATTACTGGTAAAGCTCAAGCTGTAGTTGTTGGTAAGATTCAAGGTCGTCAAGTTGATTTTGATGTAGTAGGTAAGAGTTTTAGAAATGCTGCTATCATAACAGAAAATCAAGGTGAAATTACTGTTGTAGTAAATAATGAAAATTCAGCTGGTACAGGTACTGGTAAATATGCAGTTAATTTAGAGTGGTTCTTGAATGGCTTTAAATATGATGTATATCGTCAAACAGCTTATCCTGCTGACTTTACAACTCCTGTTTATACAGATGCAACTAAAACTTACAATGTTATTCATATCATATATAATAACACAAGGAAGTATACTAGTACTGAGAAACAAAGGAAAGTAACTACTATTTTAGTAGAATATACTAATCTAGCTTCTAATGCTGCTACTAATGCTGTACTTACTGATCTTAGGACTATCCTTGGAACTGCTAATGTACCTGCTGCTTTAGCTACTGCTTAATATATAGTGTATTAAGTATAACATATTGAAGTAAATATAAAGGAGAGTGGGATATATTTTATTTCTCCTCTCCTTTTTTAATTTAAATATATGACAATTACAGAATTTAACATTTCTACAGATAAGACTAAATTAGAATTGACTATAACAGATGCGGCTTCTGTAGTTTCATTACTGTTATGGAAAGATACTAATTATAAAGATTTTACTAAAGCTATTGATCTATCTAGTAAATTAACAGATTCTGCTACAGAATCTATTGAAATAACATTATCAGATTTAGGAGAAACCTTTTTTGATGGTGTATATTTTATTGAAGCAGAAGATGATACTGATTTATCTTTACAATATACATATGATCTTACAAGATATAAAGAATGCATTATTGATAGAATATTAGAATTATCTAATTTTTCAGGATGTGATGAATGTTTACAAACAAATAGTGTACCTTTAATTAATGCTCATTCTATATTAAAGGGTTTAAATTATGCATTAGAACAAAGATTTATTAATGAAATATTAGAGTTTACAAAAACATTAAATAAATATTGCAAGGATGATTGTAAAAATTGTGGTGTTAATATAATTGATAATGATTCACAAGATGTCTTGAATCCAGATAATATAACTATTACCTTAGACGGTGGGGATATATAATATATAACTATGACTACAAATATAATAATAGATACAATTCAATTTAAAAGAGGTACAGCAGCTAGTTTAACTTTGGCTAATCCTAAGTTATTACTTGGTGAACCAGCTTTTGAAAAAGATACTCGTAGACTTAAAATAGGAAATGGTGAAGATACTTGGGATAATTTAGGTTATATAACTGCTGATTCTACTGGTTTAAATAATTTAATAGAAGATACTACTCCTCAATTAGGAGGTAACTTAGATTTAAATGGTAATTATATTACTGGTTTAAGAATAGGTATTGATGTACAAGCTTACTCATCTGCATTAAGTTTAGTATCAGGTACTAATACAGGTGATCAAGATATATCAGGTATAGCTATAAATGCAGCTAATATTAATACTAATACTGATAATATAGCTGCTAATACATTAGCTATATCGAATTTAGCAACTACAGCAAGCGAGTTACCTTTTGTACCTAATGGTAGTATTAGTGCAACAAATGTTCAGGATGCGATTCAAGAAGTTAGAGATGAAGCTACAAGTGGTGGATTATCTAGTATTGATATAAATACATCAGCTAAAATAAGAACCATTGTAACTGATGAAACAGGAACTGGATCATTAGTATTTGGGACTTCTCCTACTTTAGTAACTCCTAATTTAGGAACACCTAGTGCTCTGATATTAACAAATTCTACATTATTACCTAATTCAGCTATACCAACTAATACTATTGCAGTAGAAAAGTTACAATATTCTAGTAGAACAGAAGGTGAAGTTATTAAGATTAATGCTGGTATTTCGTCATGGGGATTAATTACTGATGAAAATATTACAGATAATAGTATTACTATATCTAAACTTAATACTACAGGAACAGCTTCTGTAACTACATATTTAAGAGGTGATGGTAGTTGGGCTACTCCAGCAGGAGGTGGTTCTGGTGATGTAACTAAAGTAGGAACACCTGTAGATAATCAATTAGGGATTTGGACAGGAGATGGTATTATAGAAGGTGATCCTGATTTAACTTTTAACGGATCAGTATTGAACATTACAGGAGGTTTTACTATTGGGTCAGGTGATCAAACCGCAACATTTGCTGGCAATGATCTTAGATTTAACAGAACATTAGGAACTTCTTATATTAGTCAAACAGGAGGACAACAATTAAGATTACAAACCACTAACGCGTCCGCGGCAAATACACAAAGATTAAATATAACAGGAGGTGTAAATACAGCAACCATAAGTTTAGACAATTCAAATGTTACAATACCAAATGGAAACTTAACTGTAACAGGTAATATTGCAGTTTCAGGTACAGTAGACGGGAGGGACATAGCAGCGGATGGTGCAATAATTGATGGTCTTGGTACAGCTTCCGAAGCTACATTAATAGATGATGATACTTTTGCTACTGCTAGTAGTAGTAATATAGCTAGTGCGGAAAGTGTAAAGGCTTATGTGGATAATGAGATATCTTCAATAGGATCAACAGCTATTAATTGGCAAGAAGTTACTTCAGATATAACTTTAACAATAGATGATGTAGGAAAGATTTTTTACAACACTAGTGCAAATGATTATATTATAACTCTTCCGACCAATGCATCAGTAGCTTATGGAGAAAATATTGCAAATACATTTGTGCATGAAGGAACAGGTGTTTTAAAAGTAAAAGGAGATACTGGTGTAACTGCTGTAACTAATCAAACCCTAACAGCTTTTAAACCTATGACATATGTTAGAAGAGGTATTAATAACTGGATAGGTATAGGGGAGTTTGAAGCTTGGACCCCTGTAACGTTTCCTTTGGACGGTGCAAATTTTGTGGTTTCATTCTATGCGGAAGATTTGGGAGCTGATGAAAGCGCAGTTGCAATGTGGCCCGATAGAATTGGAAGCAACAACGCTGTACAAGGCACTGGAGCTAATCAACCCAAGGTAAATGTAGAAGCGGACGGCAAGAAGGCTGTGGATTTTGATGGTGTAAATGATGGGCTAGCAATTACAGAAGTACCAGCCTTGGATTTTGCTCCAGGTGATCCAATAAGTCTTGTTATCGTGACAGGGCAGAAATCTTGGGGAGCTGATCAAATGTTTTTATTTAAAGGAAATACAAGTTCTTCTACAACAGGCCTTGAATATGGGTTTTATGCTTCGGGCGTAGATCAATTAAGAGGTAATACTTATGGGGCAGTTTCAACCTACGGAACCAAAACCAGTAGTGGCGTGGACGTGTGGATAGTAGTCTCTAACGGGAGTACGGCGGAACTTTTTAAAAATGGAGTTTCTGTGGAATCATGGAGTGTAGGCTCCGCAAATATTTCTTCTGATATATGGATAGGATGTAGGTTAGGAGGTAGTAAATTTTTCAGTGGGTCGATAAGGGCATTAGGTATAGCAAATGTTTTATTGGATTCAGGGCAGTTATCAGCAATTAACAGTTACGATTGGTAGGTTATGGCAGTTATTAATTTAAATACTAGGTACTCTTTTCCTATGGCAAACGGCTTTGGCCAAAATGCAACTGGAGGTAGAGGGGGATATATTGTAGAAGTTACCAATACCAACTTTAGTGGAACGGGTAGTCTAAAAGCAGCCCTTGAAATGACAGGGGCTAGAACAATTATATTCAGGGTTGGGGGTACAATATCTAATGTAGGGGCCGATTATTTACAAATACCACTAGGTAGTGGTGATGTTACCATTGCAGGGGAAACAGCTCCTGGTGACGGAATATTGATAAGAGGTGCTAGATTAAGGGTTAGAGATAGTAATGTGATTATTAGGCATATACGTTTTAGGCAAGACCCATCAAATAGCACAGGGTCCAATGATGATGCTCTTACCATTGATGGGACAGGAGGTAGCCCACTTACCGATATTATGATTGACCATTGTTCTTTTTCATGGGGACTGGATGGCAATTTGGACATAAGGAACACTTGGGGTGCAACTGTTCAGAATTGTATGATAACGGGTATAGCAAAATCAAACTTAATTAATGCCAACTCTAAAAACGTTTCCTATCTAAACAATATTTTCGGTTTGGTCGAGCAAAGGGCGATCAGGGCTAACACTATAGATCACTTGGATTTGACCTATGAGATGATTAATAATTATATATACGCAGTTCCATGGCCTGGTGGTCCTAGCGAGGGATTAAAGGTAACGGTTGAAAATAACGTATGTGAGCGATCCAATAGCGAGGCGTTAGGAAGTAGCAACTTTATTTATTTAAATGCACCAAATCCCGCAAACGGGGAAAATAATACCATTGAAAACACTTATTTATATGTAGATGGGAATGATGTAGGAGATATGTACACCAACGAACTTAACCCTTCTATAAGTGGCAGCTATGTTTTTGGAACCCCTTTATATCGGAGCACATACACTCCTAAAAGTATTGTAGGTCTAAAAGCTTTTTTATTGGCCAATTGTGGGTCTGGGGCTGGAATTTCGCAAGGATTGGATGCAGTGGATGGAGCTTTGGTTGCCAATATTAACGCAAAGACAGGGACATTGGCTTATTCGGGGACATTCCCGACCATATCCAATGGGACACCATACACGGACAGCAATAATGATGGCATTAGCGACTCATGGGCCAGTACCCATGGCATAACCTCTGCAAGCCAAGTAAAAGCCACCTACACCATAAACGGACATACCGTTAACAATACTGCTGGATATACGGCCCTTGAAATTTTCCTAGCGGACATGGCAGGGGATTTTGAATTATTGGCAGGGGAACCAAGTAATAATATCCCTGTAATATCCCTTACAGGAGCATCTACCATTAACCTAAATGTTGGGGATACTTATACAGAGTTTGGGGCGACCGCTACCGATGCGGAGGACGGAAACCTAACGGGGGACATTGTTGAAAGCGGGACGGTAAACACAGCTGTTGCAGGGACTTATTACAAATACTATAATGTGACCGACAGTGATAGCAATGCAGCGTTGCAAGTAACCAGGACCATAATTGTAAACGATGGATCTACTTCTGTAACAAATATAAAAGGAGTAAACAAAAATATTTGGTGGAGTATATAAGATATTTATTAAATAAAATAATCCTAAATGAGTAATTATACAAAACAAGTAATAATAAGTAGTTTATATAAAAATATAAATAGAGCTAAAATATATGGGGTATTAGATAATTCTATAATATATTTATATGATATACTTCAAGAATATGAAGAACTAGTTAAAAATAATTCTATATTTTATACAGCAGCTTTACCTATAAGAAATCTTATTATAGATTTAAAATATAATTTTTCAAATATTATATGCAATACTAAAATTATATTACCTACTAAAATAGAGAATAATATTCCAACAACACCTACTATACCTATAATAACTCCTAATCCTGTATTAACAGCGTTTACTGTTACTACTACTAAAAGAGAAATTATACCTAATTCTGGTGAATTGATTGATTCTTATGAATTCAAATTATCTGATATATTATCAAATTATAAAGATAGTGATGATAATCAATTCTTACAATTAAGTATAGATAGAAATGATTTATTTAATGGTTATATTAAAATAAAAACAGGTAGTGGAATTAATGATTATACAATATATGATGAAGCAACTACTAGTATATCTGTAAGTAAGAGTTTAATAGAAAGTATTACTTTTTATAGTGAATCAACTAGTATCTTTACACACCTTATATTAATACGAGTATTAGATAAAGGTAGTGATGGTGTAATAAGAATTAGTAATACTGTATCTATAACTATAGATAGAACAGCAGTTAGTAATCAACCAGCTGTAATTGGAGATATAGCTATAGACAGTGGTAACAGAGTAACAACTGTATTAACATTAACTATGTTTACTTCTAGTCTTACACCTCCTTATAATGATCCTGAAGGTGATTTAATAGATGCTATAAGAATAGATGAAATATCTACAGCTAATTCTGGTAAGTTTTATTTAAATGGTATAGAAATAGTTACTAATCAAATAATAACTAGAGAAGATTTAATAGCTGGATTATTCACACATGAAGGTGCAGATGTAAATACAATAGAAACAGATGCTATTAATTTCTCTGCAAGAGATGAAGGTAGTTTAATATGGGTACAATAATAAAATAAAAATATAAATTATGGTAAATAGACAAGGTGATTCAAATGGTAATTACCAAAAAACAAGTAACGGACAATTTGGACATAGATTTCTTACATCAGCAGCTGCTTCACCAGAAGGTGAATATTATGGTGCTATAGAGGCATGGAGTGATAGTGTAATAAGTTATGATAGTGAAGTAGATCCTAAAGATAATAGTATTAGTACAGATGAATTTGGTGGTGAAACTTCACAAACTGCATTAACTATTACAGAAGGTAAATTAATAGCTGGAAGTATTACTAATATAGTAGTTACTAGTGGTAAAATAATAGCTTATTTAAAATAATGTATAAAAATATAAAGATATGAGTATATTAGGAATAGGTAGAAGTGGAAGTTCAGGTGGGGCTGCCTCAACAACCGCAGAAATAGATGCTGTTTATAGTGCAGAGGCTATTGATTATGCAAATAGGATAGCTGCTGTTGGGGGAACAATAGATATGACTACTCTTGGTTATATAGATGAATTTATAAAAACAGGAAAAAGAGATGGTTGGTGGAGCAAGATGTTGGATGTTTATCTACCATACGGTTCAAACTTAGCATCTGGTCTTTTAAAGCTTAAATATGAAATCGGGGTAGATGCCTTTCTGACCGCAGGCGGGGGGTTTACTTCTGCTGGATATAGTCAGGATTACGGGGTAGGATATGAACTAAATCCTTTGGATGCTTATTTAAGTTCTGATTTTGTGCCAGCAGATCACGGATTGTCAACTACAAATTTTCAATTTACTGCATCTATTTATAATAGGGAGCAGGAGGGTGTAGGTACAGATATAAATGGGGGTATAGGCGCAATTTTTGGCAGTACATCAAGAACCAACCAATCAGGCGTTAAACATAGTTTCGCTGTTTTGGGAGGCGGCCCAAGCATACAGACCACAACAGGCAAATATGCAGGAAATTCAACCCCAGGTTCAATAACAACGGCTAGTTTAAATTCAGGGACAGTTGTAAAGACGTATAATAACGGAACATTACAAACCTCTTACAGCACAACATCAGGAACTACGGTGTTGGATACTGAAATCGATTTATTGAGATATAACCATGCAATAGGTATAAGATATGGGAATGGCTACTGTCATGGGTATGCAGTAAGTGGAACATTAACGGATGCAGAAGTACTTTCCTTGAATATAGCAATGTCTAAATTACAATTAGCTACAAGGTTTGTAGGGAAAAGAAGAAAAATGTTATTGATAGGGGATTCTATTGTTTGGGGACAAGGTTCTGATTATTATGCTGAGGGCGCAGATGCAAGATGGGCATATCAAGCTACACAGGCACTTGGATTTGAAGAAGTTGGTTTTGCGCAATCTTCTATGAGGTTGGCAACCGATAACGGTGTATATCCATCTTTTTACAGCAAAAGGAACAATATACACTATTATCCATTTGATGAAGTAATGATCATGATAGGGACTAACGATATGAGTGCTGATAGTGGGGCAGGCCCACAACCTGCTTTGGTAGCTGATTTTAAAACCAAGCTAAATACAGTGGTTAAAGATTGGGTACATAAAAAAATAAAAGTAACGTTGGTAAGTTCTCCTTGGAATACATGGGATAATGATGAAGAAATGACTGCTTATGTAGACGCTACTGCAGAAGTAGCAAAAGACAATAATTGTCATTTTATAGACACATATTTATTGTTTGCCGATGAAACAGATCCTGATTCATTTTTTCCAGACGGGACACACCCAAATTTAACTGGCCACTCTAAAATAGCTGAAAAAGTCATCAAGTGTTATGGTGGTAGCTTTGAGCGTTCACCAAAATTAAACTTTAGTTCAATTGCAGCAGGAGCAAGTGAGGAAATTGCGGTAAAGGTTATGAATATAGATTCTAATATGACAGCAACCGTAGGACTTCCCTCAACAATAGAAGCTGGACTTATTGCTAATGCTTATGTATCCAATGATAACGAGGTAACTATAAGGCTTACAAATATTACTGGCAGTCCAATAGACCCAGCAGAGGCGGTATTTAAGGTAATGGTGAAATAATATGACAACAATATCAATCATAGCCTTCTTAATTGCCTTCAATGTGCTAATGCTTAAATACGATAGTCAGGAGTACAACGGTAACGATTTTTGATTATGAATATAGAGTTTAACAGATACAAGATAATAAATTATATATAAATGGCAATATTAACAATAACAAGTGGTGCCGCTAATGAATTAGCAGTAGTTAAATTATCTCCTGTAATAGAAGATTGTTTTACTTTATATGAATATATTATAACTACTAACAATGGAGATTCAGTAGAAATTAATTTATCTGGTAATCATTATGATGCTAAATATTTTACAAATACTATTGAAAGTTCTTTTTCAGATGATGTAACTTTAACCTTTAATACTTATTTAAAAGTTAGATTTTTATTATTAAATAGTGGTACTAATGGTGTATTCTCAAACGCTACTATTAATATTACTAATGTAACAGAATCTAAATTTTATACTAACTTTGTACAAAGAAATGTAGATGGTGCTAATTGTTATGAATCAGATATTATACCAACTAAGACATCTCAATTACTAAATGATGGTGAATTTGGAACTGGTACATTTGCTGAAGATGATAAAGTAGTACATAAAGCAGGAACAGAAACCATTACTGGTACAAAAACATTCAGTGCTTTAGATACTAGAATAGAAGAAAGATTGTCATTAAAAGAAGGTGGATCTACAGGAAGTACTTCTGGATATGGTGGTTTATCTTCTCAATCTACTGGTATATTACGTTGGATAGGAGCAGGACAAACATATTCAGCAAGTTTAGGTCTTGGTGGATTTACATCTCATAGAACTTTTACTTTTCCAAATCTTTCAGGAACAGTAGCTTTAACAAGTCAACTTCTTGATGATTCATTATTAGTACATAAAACTGGTTCTGAAACTATAACTGGTGAAAAAACTTTCACCAATAGTAATAACTTTGATAGAATAATACTGGATAGTATTACTGGGATACCATTAAGAATAAAGAAAGCACTTAATAATACTTACTCTACTGGTGATGGTACTGGTGGTATATGGTTAGATAATGATGGTGGTTTTAATATAGGAAAAGGTGGTGGTTCTGATATTATAAAACTATTAGGTACTGGTGCAAGTAAAAGAACATTTACATTTCCTGATAAAAGTGGTACAGTTGCAATGTTAGATGATATTACAGCTACTACAGATGCTGATTCAATAACATTTGATTCATATCTTAGTATAACATCTAGTAATGTACAAGCTGCAATACAAGAACTTAAAGATGAAGTAGATGGTGTAGGTGCTGTTACATTAGATGCTGTACCTACTGATAGTTCTACTAACCCTGTAGAAAGTAATGGTATATATGATGCTTTACAATTAAAAGCTAATGATAATAATGTAGTACATTTAACAGGTAATGAATCTATATCTGGAATAAAAACTTTTTCAAATTATATAAGTAATTCTTCTGCTGTATTAGGTTTATTAATGACTAATCAAGGTGCTGGTGTTGGTTTTAGAAAAGATTCATCTACTAGTGGTTTTGGAGCTGGTGCTGGATATGGAAACATAAGTTTTTTAAGTGATGGTTCATTTGCTATTTCAGATCAATCTGATAATGAAAGTATTATAAGATTAGGTCAATCAAATCTTACTACAACTAGATTATATGAATTTCCAGATAAAAATGGTACAATTGCATTATTAGATGATATAAGTGGTGCAAGTGTAACTAATTTAACTTATACAGCTTCTGCTACACAAGGTGTAGTTAATAGTAGCACAGGTACCAATGCTACAATAATAGCAGGTAGTACTACTAATGCCTCTTTAATGTTACCAGCTGATAAAATTAAACTTGATGGTTTAGTTAGTAATGTAACACATACAGGTGAAGTTACTGGTTCTACAACTTTAACTATTACAAGTAATGCTGTTATTACTGCTAAAATAGCTGATAATAATGTTACTACTTCTAAATTATCAACTACAGGTGTAACAGCAGGTTCATATACTAATGCTAATATAACAGTAGATTCTAAAGGTAGATTAACAGCTGCTAGTAATGGTGTAGGAGGAAGTGGAGTATCTCAAAATTCTGGAACAACATCTGTTTCATATACTATAAGTAGTACATTTGTAACTAGTACTAAAACAGGTACTACATCTTTTAACTGGATTAAAACGGGACGCATTGTTAATTATACTTGTACTATTACAGGTATAAATGGTAGTAGTTATACAGCACCTAATGGAGTAAGTGCTAATGTATCTATAACAGGATTGCCTTATTCTCCAACTAATACAACTGCTGCAATGTTCAATGTAGATTCTTCTTATATAGGTTTAATGGTAAATCCTCATTATTTAAAAATATCAGGGAGTACATTAAGCGGTTATATACAATTTGAAAAAGCTGGTAGTTCAGGAACTGTTCCTACTGCAACTTATTCATTTACATTTTCAGGATCATTTATAACAACAACATAATTATGGCAACATTTACAATGACAGTTACAACTAATGTAGCTACAGATACAAAACCTTATGTGATACCAGGTTCTGAAATAGATAACAATTGTACTACATCTGTAGATATATTTGTTCCTGTACCTAGCGGTGAAACAAGGTATATAGAAGTATTTTCAGAAGGATTATATGTTACACCACCTTATAATAATACTATATCTAGTGATTTATTAATTCATTTAAATATAGATGGTCAATATGATGGGGTTAATGCTAATTTATCAGTAGTTAATCTTGTTGTAAAACTTACCCCTTTTGCAAATATATATTATTCAAAACAAATAAGGAGAGAACATTCATCTTCAATGTGTTAAACAATTAAATAAAAAATAAAAATGGCATTATTTACAGTAACAACTAATTCTTACGTTAATCAACCTCCTACTCAAGTAGGAAACGGAGCTGCTGAAACAGATTATGGAGTAGCATATGTTTTCTCAGTATCTGATTTCACAACATTAACTACACCTGCTTATTCTGATCCAGAAGGAGATTCTGCTTATCAATTAAAAGTAACTGGTTTACCTTCTACAGGTGTTCTTAAACTTAGTGGAAGTAATGTAACTTTAAATCAAATAATAAATTTTACCAGTATATCATCTGGTCTCTTAACATATGTTCCTGATAATGGTACAACTACAGAGTATGACGATACGTTTAACTTTGAAATAGCTGATTCAGGGTCTCAACAATTTGTAGGATAATGAAACATCACTCTCACATAATAAAACATTATATGTTAAGCATAATTAATGATCCTGTTAGTATATTTCTACCTATGCTAATGTTTTTTACTCCTATAAAAGGAATATTTTTTACGGTAGCTTTGGTAATAGTAATGGATACTTTAGTTGGTTTATGGAAAGCTAGACATCTAAATCAAAATATAACTTCACGAAAATTATCAGCTGTAATATCCAAACTATTATTATATGAATCATTAATATTAATAACATTTTTAATAGCTCAATTTATTACAGCTGGTGCAATTGATAAATTATTCTCTATAGAACATGTATTAACTAAAGGTATATCCTTAGTTCTTATTTATATAGAATTAAAATCTATTAATGAAAGTTATAAAATTGTAAAAGGTATTGATATATGGGCACATCTAAAAGAACTTATATCAAGAACAAGAGAAATTAAAGATGGTGTAAAAGAATTAAAAGATGAAGAAAGTAATAATAAATAGATTTAAAATAACATCTAATTATACATTAGGTCATTGTTATATAGAACATAGTCCAGATAATATAGAATACATTGGTTGTTCTTTAGAAAGAGGATGGAAAGATAATCAAAGTAATATATCTTGTGTTCCTGAAGGTAATTATGATTTGAAATTAGAATATTCTCCTAAATTTAAAAAAGATTTATGGGAACTTTATGGTGTACCTAACAGAGCTGAATGTAAATTTCATGCAGCTAATTATTGGAGACAATTAGATGGATGTATAGCATTAGGTAACAAACACATAGATATAGATGGTGATGGTGACCCAGATGTTACATCTAGTAAAATAACAATGGATAAATTTCATAAAGCTATGGAGGGGTATAGTCAGGCTAAAATACAAATAAACAATGTTAGTTACAAATAAAATTAAAAATATAATATTAATATTATCTCTTGTTCTTAATTTAGTATTAGGTTATTTAGCATTTCATAAAGCTGAACCAGAAGTAATTAAAACTAGAATTAGAATGGATATTCCAGTTCCAGGAAAAATTAATAGTTTCCCACCTGTAGAATTACCTATTCCTAAGACAGTTAAACCTCGTCCTAATCTTATAAAGGAATATATAGCTTCTACAGATAAAAAGAAAGATAGTTTATATGCTGATGCTGTCACAGAGCGTTTCTACGACATTAACTATAAAGATAGTATACAAGAGGTTAATGTTAAGACAAACGTTCAAGGTAAGCTTTTAAATCAAGTAGTAGATTATAAGATATATCCATCTAGTATAACATTAGATACAGTGATAACAATTTCTACTCCTAAAGTTAATAAAGCTTTTCTTATGATGGAAATAGGACAAGATATAACTAATATAAATAATATTAGTCCTGTAGGTAAAGCAGGTATTATAATAAAAAATAAAAAAGATAATTTATTATCTGCTAGTATTGATACTAAAACTAACTTATTTATTGGTATAGGTTTTAAATTATAATATTAATTATTATAAAATAAATTGATAAATAGTTGTATATATCATAATTTTTTTGTATATTTGTATCTTATAACAGATAAAATCAGTTTATGAATAAATTAGAAATAAAAGATTTTTTAAAGAAAAAACCAGGTTATTTACGAGAAGGAAGAACACGATTAGCTAAACATTTAGGTTTAGATCATAAAGATCCTGAAATAACTAACATATGTGCTCAAGCTTTAAAAGAAGTTAGGCAAGAAGAAAAAGAAAATACTAATAGTCTAGTATTAAAATCTAAATGGCAAAATGCTGCTGGTGTATGGTTAGAATCATACAAAAACACAGGAGATAATTTAGTAGATGATTTAGCAGAATTAAAAGATGAATTATTTGAAGATTTAAAAAATCTTAAAAAAGATAATTCTATTATATTTCATCAAAGAGAAATAGGTAGTCAAGAAAATTTATTAGAAGTATCATTACCAGATTATCATTTTGGTAAATTAGATGGTGATTCAATAGAACAACAGGCAGATAAATATGTTAATATAGTAGTAGAACTTGTTAATAAAGCTAAAGGAAACAATATTACAAAAATAGTATTACCAACAGGTAATGATTTGTTTAATAGTGATAGTCTAGATTATACAACTACTAAAGGTACACCTCAACTTGATAACGGCACATGGCAAAAAACATTTAGGTTAGGATGTCAAGCAGTAATTAAATCAATTGAGTACCTTAAAACAATAGCTCCTGTAGATATAATTATAGTTCAAGGTAATCATGATTATCAAAAAAGCTTCTATTTAGGAGAAATATTAGAAGCTTATTATACATTAGATAGTAATGTTACAGTTAATAATGATATTAACTCTCCTAGAAAGTATTATACATATGGTGTAACATCATTTGGTTATACACATGGAGATAAAGAAAAGATGCCTGAATTACCTCTTATAATGGCTGTAGAGAACTCAATTGAATTTGCTAATACTAAGTATCATTATTGGAGATTAGGTCATATACATAAAGAGTTAGTTAATGAATTCCAAGGTATAGTTGTAGAAACATTACCAGCATTAACAGGTCAAGATGAATGGCATAAAAAAATGGGATATAATTCTAAAAGAAAAGCTAAAGCTTATATCTGGAATAAAGAAGAAGGACTATCAGGAATGGTTCAAGTAAATAGATAACATTAAATACTACGCTACCCATAGAACAGCGTCCCAGAGTATTTCTTTTACAATCAAAACCTCTCTCAAATCGGGAGGGGTTTTTTAATTTAAAAATATGGCAAAAATAGCAGAATTAACATATAGTGTTAGAGAAGGAATAAAAGAATTCTCAGATGATACAGAATTTGATCCTAGATATATAATGTTTCTTTATAATTTAAAGAGAGTTAAATATTTACGTCAAGATTTGAATAATTATCAAAAGAGTATAGATAATTCAGTACAACAAAGTTTCTGTATTGGATTGGAAGAAGTAAATGCTAATGATTGCGGAATAGATATAAACTGTAATACTATATTAAGAAGTGTTAAAAAACTTCCTAAAGCTATAGATACACATACTAAACCTGCTATTAATAGGGTTAAACCTAGTGATAAATTATCATTACCTTTTAATTTTATTAGTAAAGAAAGAATGGTTTATTTAAATGATTCACCATTTTCAAAAGCTGTTTATAGTTTTCTTGATCCAGATGGTTATATATATGTTATTTCTAAATCTGATGTTAGAATGCTAGACTGTTTACATATAACAGGTATATTTGAAAACCCAATGGAATTACAGAATTTTTCTAATTGTTGCAATTGTGATTCACCATCTGTTTGCTTTGATGATGATACTACTGAATATCCTTTACAACTTCATTATATAGATTTGATTAAGAATGAAATAATTAAAGAATTATTAGTTACCAAACAAATACCAGAAGATAAAGAAAATAATGCAACGGATTCATAAGAAAAAAAGAGATTATGGTATGGAAGATTATTATAAGTTTTATACTGAAACCTATAATAAAGATATATCAAAAAAGAAATATAATGATATTATTACAGAATTTAATAAAGCTGTAGCTAATTTAATTGTAGAAGATAATTTATTTTATCAATTTCCTTTTTTAGCTTTTGAATTATCAGTAAGAAAAGATAAAAGAAAACCTAGAATAAATAATGGTAAACTTATAAATAATATTCCAGTAGATTGGAAAAAAACTAATGAATTATGGGAGAGAGATTCAGAAGCTAAAGAAAAGAAACTATTAGTTAGATATAATAATTCTCATACATCAGGATATGTATTTAGAATACATCTTAGTAAAAATAGAGCTATTCTTAAAAATAAAATATTATATAAATTTAGACCTAATAGAACATTACAAAGAAGTTTAAGTAGTAGGATTAATGACCCTGATAAAGATAACTACGATGCTTACTTACTATATACTAAAAAAAATAATTAATTATGAACGGTAATAGAACTAATAAAACAACACTAAATTATGTATAATGGATCTGTAATTTCACTAAAACAAATATTATGGTCTATAATGAGAATGCCATTATATTCAGATCTTCAATATGAAGATGCTGCTGAATATGCAATTGAAGCTATTAAATTAATAGGTTCACCATTAATATTTGATACTATAACAACTAAAGCTATTCCTATAGTAGCATATAAAGCAGCTCTACCATCTAATTTAATAAAGATTAATGGTGTAAGAGTAATATATGATTTAGATAATTATGAAAATGGTGCACAAGCATTAAGAGAAGCTAGTGATATATATCATGCTTCTGATAACTGTGGTACTAATACAAATGATTGTGGAGTAGAACTTACTTATACTGCTGGTAGTGGTGTAATTAAAACTGCATTTGAAACTGGTTATATACAAATTAGTTATGACGGTTTAGTTACAGATAAAGAAGGTTATCCTATGATACCTGATGTACAAGAAGTTAAATTTGCTATTGAATATTTTATTAGATATAGATATCTAGAACCATTATGGGAAATGGGTAAAATAACAGATAAAGTATGGCAGAATATAGACCAAAAAAAATCTTGGTATATGGGAGCAGCTTCTACATCTACTAAATTAAGTGGTATGGATCATGCTGAAACTGTCGCTAATTCTATTAATAGATTGATATTAAATAATAATATGCATAAAAATTTCTATAAAGGATTAGGTATAAAAGAAATTATCAAAAGATATAATTAATGGAAAAGAAAATTATATATACATATAAAGGAGCCTCACAAGATGTAATCAAAAGTAAACATACTATTGAATATTACTTTGAAGCTCAACATATTAAAGTATTAGCTACAAATGATCAATCTACAGGTGGTGTAAGTAATGAGAAAGGTAACACTAAAGTTATTACTATACCATCTATTTCTATTAATGCTACTACTAATGTTATAACATATGGTAGTAAAACATTATCTTATACTAATAATACTGAAGTAGATACCCAAGTAGCAAATGGTTTATTACCAACTTCATCTTCTACTCAAAAAATTATAAGCACTGTAACTACTAGAACAGGTCTAGTCATATTTACTACAGATGATTTAGGAATGGATTGTATATGGTATATTGAGAATCTTGTGAATAATGATTATTCTATAGAATTAATATACATAAGAAATTTAAATTTTTCTACTCAATATCCAATTCAAAGCATATTCAATTATGAAAATGAGAATATACAAAAAGTATATTGGGTAGATGGTAAAGAACAAATTAGATTTATTAATTTAAAACATAATTTAATAGAAGGTAATAGTCCTTTAATTGATTTGTCTTCTACTAGTATTAACTTTGTTGGTAAAGTAACTTTTTCTCAACCTAAGATAAATACAGTAGTTGGTGGAGGTTCTCATACATCTGGTATGGTTCAGTATGCTTATAACCTATATAAATTAAATTCATCTCAAACTAAAATTAGTCCTTTATCAAAATTAGTTCCTTTAGATAAGGGTGAAAATAATGGAGGTGGGGAATTAAACGAAATTGTAGGTAGTACCCCTGTTGTTACAATAGAAGATATAGATACTACATATACTCATATAAAAATATACGCTATTAAATATACTTCGTATAATCAAATACCTAGTGTTAGTTTAATAGATGAAAGAGAATTATCTAGTGACTCTGTAACATTATATGATGATGGTACTATAATAGAATCATTATCATTAAGTGAATTTTTATTTCTTGGATCAGATCCAATTTATCCAAAGCATATACAAGCTAAAGATAATAGATTATTTCCTGTAAATATACAAAGTAAACCTTTTATTATACCTGATGAATTTGATTTTAGAGCTTATTCATTTTTACCTAATGAAACAATTACTAAAGTATTCCAAGATGATATAGTAACTTATATAGATGGTAATTTTAATTTACCTAAAAAACATGATGCTATAAATAAAAGATATGATACATATAAATATCAATATAATAGTACAGTATATGGAGGAGAAGGTAAATTATTAAAATATGAAATAGTTAATAAAAATGTTACTAATCCAGAAGATAAAAGATTTTTTAAAGATAGAGAAATATATAGAATAGGTATAGAATTTTATAATAATTTAGGACAAACTTCTTTACCTAATTGGATAGCTGATTTTAAATCATCTGAAGGAAATTTAAATAATTTATTTAATACATTAAAAGTAACATTAAAACCTGCTTTTTATACATTACTTAATAATCATGTATTTGATAATGAATCAAATAGACCTGTTGGATATAGAATAATAAGAGCTGAAAGAACAGCTAAGGATAAAACTATTCTAGCACAAGGCATGTTAACACCTATGATATTTCAAGTATTAGGAAATGAAGCTTCTGATAATGATCAATTTAGAAGTTCTATTATAAGACAAAATTTTCAAGATCAAAAAATTAAAATGCCTAGTTATTTAACTAGAGAATTTCAAAAAGTACCTAATAATGTTGGTACTGGTAAATCTGAAAATAATGGTGTATTACAAGAAGTAAAACATTTAGAATGGTTAAGTGATAGCGATGGTGATGAAGGTGGTGAAATATTTACTACTGTTCCTAATGATAAGATATCACAAACATTTCAATATACTAAGATGATGCAAATGTATTGTCCTGAAGTATTATTTCAAAATGATATTAACTTTACTACTGATTTAGTTATATCACCAATTGGTTTAGCTCAGTCTACTTTAAATGGTGTTAAAGCGGAAGAAAGATATATTGATACTAAATTACCTAAATACTATGGTAAAACATTAGGTGGTATTAATCCTTGGTGGGTTAACTCTAATCAATATATAGAAGATAATAAATTTACATGGGTATTTGATGTACCAGAAAGAGGTGCTACAAATAACAATCATGCTTTTATAGGACCATCTGGTAGTAATGAAACTATAGATTTTAAACAATATTATAGACAATTTAATACTTATATTGATAATCCTGGGGTAGGAGAATATCCTATATACAATGTTCCAGAATTAACTACCCGTGGTTTAGATTCTAAAGAATATGCTAATAATCCTATATATACTTATTCTAATTCATTAGAAGGATTTATATCAGATGGAGATGATGCATGTAATGAGTGTCCACCTATTAACAGTATGAATAATTATAATGCTGATTGTATTACAGTTATGTTAGGTGATGCTAATACACCTACAAATCAACGTGTTGGATTAGAAACTTTATATGCTAGTGCTAATATAGTTGATAAAAATGGTGTTCTTATATGTGAGATAAGAAAGCCTAGTTCATTATTATACACTAGTAATATATATGGTGGTAATTCTTATGAAGATAAGAAAAGAACTAATTATATAGGTATAGGAGATTATAATGATATTAATAATAATGTAATTGAAATAGATTCTCCTGGAGATACTTTTGTACAAAAATTTAGATTTCTAAGAATTAATAAGACTGAAGTAGAAACATATGATACTAGGAAAACTCAAATGAGTGAAATAGTAGAATACTATACTGAAACTACAATTGATTTAAAAAATAGAAATGATATATCATTAAGTAGCTGGGATAGTAAATTTCAACCTCAATATACTGAATATCATAAATACAATACTGTTTATAGTCAGAATTCTAATTTAGTTAAGAATACAGATGTTGATTATACTTATAATAGAATTAAAAATTATGATACTAGGATACAATCAACTAAATTAAAAATACCTAATGAATCTATTGATAGTTGGACAGATATATTAGAAAATGAAACTATGGATTTAGATGGTAGATTTGGACCTATAAATAATATAATTGAATTTAAAGGTAATTTATTTACATTTCAAGATGAAGCTATAGCTAATATATCTATTAATCCTAGAGTACAGGTAACTAGTGATAGCGGTGTATCAATAGAATTAGGTAAAGGTGGTATATTATATGATTATGATTACATAACTACTAAATCTGGTAGTATAAATAAATGGGGTATAGTTTCTACTAAAAAAGGTATATATTACTATGATGCTTTAAATAAGAGTATAGGACGAGTTCCTGACATGGTAAATCAATCTTTAAGTGATATGAAAGGAATGCATGCTTATTTTAATAATAATTATAATTATAATCTAATTAAAGAAGATAATCCTATATTAAAACAGGGGGTATTGTTTGGTTATGATGCATACAATAAAGATATTTACTTTACTTTACATCAAGGTGATGATAGTTTTACATGGTGTTACAATGAAGAGAGAGATCAATTTATTGATTTAAAAAAATATTATCCATCTAATTATATATATAAAGGAGGTAAATTATTATTATCTTCTAATGGTAGTGATTTATATGAAAGTTACACAGGGGAATATAATAAATATTTTGATACTTATATACCTTCTTATATTATATTACAATTAAATCCTGAGTCAAGTATAGATACTATATTTAATACTATACATTATAACTCAGAACTTTATTTAAATGATGTTGATCAACCTAACAAAACTTTAACACATATACAAGCTTATAATGAATATCAAGACTCAGGACGTATACCGCTCATTGTGGGACGTGACAAGAACCTCAGAAGAAAATTTAGAGAATGGAAAGCCCTTATCCCAAGAATGGGAAGAAACAGAATAAGGAATCCTTGGATTTATCTTAAATTAGAGTTAGATAATACTTCTAACTATAAGTTAATTTTACATGATATAATAATAAATTATAGTATATAATATATTTTATTATAAATTATATCATAGAATATTTGGAAAATATAATTAAATTTTGTATATTTGTATTATGAACGAATTAGATTTATTAATCAATCAATTAATTAAAGAAAAAGGAGGCAATAAAAAAGATTATTTAAATCTAATGAATTCTATTGCTTATCATGAATCTGCTCAAACCTTGGACCCAACCATCAAACAAATAGGTGGAGGTCCAGGTAGGGGCAAATATCAATTTGAAGAAGGTAATCATAAAGGTGGTATAACTGCTGCTAAAAGAACTAAAAAATATTTAGAGTCTGTTGGTATTAAAACACCCAAATGGTTAGAGGAGATCTCTTCTAAGAACTCTTTAGATGCTACTAAGTTAGATTCTAAGCAACAAGATATGCTTTTTCTTGGTAATATGAGAATGCATCCTAAAGCTGACTTTAAGAAAGTATGGGATGGTGAAGAAACTATTCAAGATTTTTGGGCTAATTATCATTGGGCAGGAGATAAAGAAGATAGACCTAAAAGATTAGACTCATTTAATAGATCTTATGATGAATTTAAAAAAAAAGACTCTTCCTTACCTGAATCTACACCAAGAGATATGAGTAGACCAGAAATGGTTAAAGATAATACTAATATAAAACAACCTATATTAAAGGAAAATTTATTCGCTAATGGTGGTGATTTAAAATCTTATGTAAAAGGTAGATATACTGATAATAACTTAAATGAATTTAATACAGGTGGTTTACATGAACAAAATCCTTTAGGTGGTATACCTCAAGGTATGGGTTCTAATGGTCAACAGAATACAGTTGAGCAAGGTGAAACATCATTTAAATTAAATAGTGGTAAATTTATATTCTCTGATAGATTAGGTCTTAATAAGAATCCTAATCAATTTAAAAGTGGTGGTAAGATAGATCCAATAGATCCACCTATAGATAAAGTAAATACTGCTAGAAATTTTGTAGGTAACTGGATGCAAAATCCTGAAACACAAAAAAGACTATCAGATAACTTAGGTATTACTAATGAAGCTTCTAAAAAATTAGTAGATAAAGGTATTGGTAATTTAGGTCAAACTAAAGTAAAACAATATAATCCTAATCCTAATATTAAACAAGATGCTGATTTTACTCCTTATAATAAAGAAATAGGATTATATACAGAACCTACAGAATCAATTCTTACACATGAGTTTACTCATTCATTAGGTGATATAGATAAAAATTTAAGTAAAGTAATACAAAATAAATATGGAGCTATTCCTACAAATATAACAAGTGATCCTAATGAAAAAGAACACATTAAATATTTAAATAGGAATGGGGAATTTTATCCAAGATTAATGGAAATGAGACAATTACTTAATGTTAGTCCTGGAGATATTATTACAGATGACAATATTGAAACTTTAAAGAAAGATAAAAGAATTGGTAAAATGTTTAAATATTATAAACCAGAGCAAATAAAGGATATGTTAAATACTATTGCTGACAATTCTAAAATACAAAATAACTTAACATAATGAAAATAGATCTAATAAAACAATTTAATTTACCAACTTATATAAAGAATAAGTCTTTTGCTGAAGCTAGTAAATTAATTAATAATAAATTTAAAGATAGAGAGGATTCAGTATCTTCTGCTACTAAAGATGCATTATTGCAACGATTAGCTGATGCTCAAGAGTATACTAAGATGCAAGATAACTTAGCTAGAAATGCAGAACAAGTTCCTGATATGATGAATGGGGAGATTCCTGAAGGAGCTGGTCAATTTGCAGGAGGTGGATCAATGGGTGGATATAATGATAAATTTGCTTATGATCCAGAACTACAGAATATGATGAAAACTAATGAGGGTATTAAAAGTGCTGTTGGTCATGCTATACCTGTTGCTGGTTTATTTCAACAAGTAGAAAAAGGAGGTAAAGCATTAGGTCAAGCTATTGGTGGAGATACTGGTGGTGATATAGCTGGTGGTATATTAGATCCTTTTACAGGACAAATGGAAACATTTAAGAATGAGAATTCTACTAATTTTGAGAAAGGAGCATCATTAGCATTACCTTTTCTAAGTGGTATAATAGCTTCTAAAGGTAGAAAAAGAGGTGAAACAATAGCAGAGAATAAAAATGCTATAGTTGCAAATTCTCAATATAATAATGATTTTGCTAAAGGTGGTTATACTAATCAATATGTAGGTGGTGGTTCTCTAGATGATATATTTAAAGTTACTAGTCAAGCTCAAAATCAATTAGGTAGTGCATCTAATAATATAGGTAATAGTTGGCTTACACAAAGAACACGACCTGATGCTGTTAAAGATATAACTGCTGTTGATCAAACTAAGTTAGGTAAACAAATAGGTGGGGTAACAGATTGGTTAGGTCAGAATTATGGTAATATAGCTTCTTACGCACCTTTAGTTGGTAATGCTATACAATTAAGTAAATTGAAAAAACCTAATACAGAAAGAGGTTCTAGATTAACTAATACATATACACCTCAACGATTTGATACTAATTCATTAATTAATAGAATTAATCAAAATGATATTAATTCTGCTTTAACTGAAAGTTCAGGTGGTAATCTTGGGGCATTAAGATCTAACATATTAGCTGCTAATTTAAATAAGACTACTGCTATTTCAGATGGTATGATAAAAGGTGATCAAATTAATAGAGATGAAAATAGATTTAAATTCCAAAGTGATCTAAATAGAGATAATACTAATGTTAGATTAGATGAATCTTATATAGATAGGAAAGCAAGAGATAAGGGTGCTTATAATACAGCTAAGTCTAAACTAACTACAGCTATGTATGAAGATATAGGTAAGGTTGGTCAAGATGTAGTTAATAAGAAATTAGTTAGAGACACATTTGGTTATACTTGGGATGGTAAGTACTATGTAGGTAAAGATGGTAAGAAGTACTCACCTAAAGAAGTAGCTTTACAAAAGGCTGAATATGATAAGGTAACAAAAGATAATTCATCTGCTTATGGCGGATATTTAAAGAAATAATATGGCAGTTGTTAACAGGTATACAAATATAGAACCAGCTCGTTATAATCCAATGTCACTTCAAGAACTTATGATGGCTCCTCAATATAAAAGGAATCAAAATGATAAGTTATTAGAAGCATCATCTGGATTAGAAACTGAAATAGCTAAGATTGATCCTTTAGATATTCATTCTGATGTAGCTAAACAAGAACAAGAAAGATTATATAATTCAATTAATGAACAAACTGATCTTTTAAATAAAGAAGGTTTTAATCCTAATTCTAAACAAAACTTTCTTAAATTAAATAAAGAATATCAAACTGCTATATCTCCAACAGGACCAATAGGTAAAATTAATAACGCTAAGAAAATATTAGATACTAATAAAAAAGCTCATATTGATACAGCTGTTAAAGAAGGTTTTACACCTGAACAAGCTCTAATGAATTGGAAAAAGCATGAACAAAAATATGCTGATGAATTTAAAGCTACAGGTAAAGTAAGTCCTATTACAGAATTAGGTAATCCTGAATATGTAGATTATTTAGATTCAGCAACTAAAATATTTAAAGATGCTGGTTTCACTGAAAGAGATTTAGCTGGTGGTTTAATATCACAGATTATAACTACTGATCCTAAAGGTCAATATGTTTTAAATCAAGGTGGTGGTAAGATTACTAATAATAATATAGGTCAATTACAAGAAGCTGTAGCGTGGTTAAATAATAATATTAATAATCCTAATTCTACAATGGGTCAGTCTATTGCCTATCAAGGTAAAACATCTAATCAAGTATTAAGTGAGATAGGTAATCTTGCTAAAGTATATATAGAAGATTCTCAAAAGAATGATTATAGTAGAACCATTACTGGATTTAAATCAGCTAAAGAATTAGGTTTAAATCAAGAAGGTAATGCTAAATACATTACTACAGATGCTTCTAATATTAAAAGATTTGATTCTGATTTATCAACTAAGTTAACTGAAATTATAGATAACAAAGTTATAAATATTAATAGACCAACAACTAATTCAGTAACACCATCTAATGCTGCTGGATTTAATGCTATAGGTACTACTAGTACTGGTTTTGAACAAAAGAAAGAAACTGCTTCTATAGAAAATAGATTAACTGACAAGCAGAAAAAAGAGTATGATGATATATATAATATATTAAATACTGGTGATGATGCTGTAATGTTAATAAGTGATAAATATGATCCAGCTATTGTTCGTAAAGTAAATGATTATATACAAAATACTGGTAATTTACTTAAACAAAATGCTATTATACAAGATGATTTTGTAAAAGAGTATGGTACATCTACAGGAGCCACTAGTAAAACTAGAGGTGAAATAGATGAATATATTAAAACTAATAAATCACATTTGCAATATAGTTATAAAGGTAAAGAATATTCTACTTTTAATGAACTACCAGATGATGTAAGAGCTAAGTTTGAAAAAGCTAAATATGTAGGTTATATGAGTCCTAAAAACTTTGAAGGTATACATAAAGAATCTAATAAAGATTTGTATGTATCCCCTCATGTATATGACTTATATGATGAAGATAATGACACAACAGAACCTTTATTAGTAGGTAGAGCTACTGGTGAAAGAAATAGTCCTGAATTTATAGCAGATAGAGATTTCAATAAAATATATCAAAGTAAATATAGACCTAAAAAAGAATTTTATATTCCAACAATAGGAGTAAATGTAAAATATGATAATGATTCTGATATGTATATATTAAATGATCCTAAGAGTGGTAATAAAACTTCTATGGATGAAATATCACTACAAAATTGGATATATAATTATTATGGAGCTAAATAAATATGGAAGAAGAAAATAACATTAGTTTATTAGACTTTATAGAAAAGTCAGGTAAAGAAAAAATAGATACTCGTCAGAGAACTAAAGTTTCAGATGGTGAAATAGACATTGATACTAAGTTTGGAGAAAGTACCTATGATGAAAAGTTCTATCCTGATGCTCAGTTAAATAAAGATGCTACAGGTCTTAACCTATTTGAATTTATAGATGAGAATAGAGCACAAAGACAACCTAATCTAGCTAAAGCTGGTGCTGGTATAGCTAGAGCTGGTACAAAAGCTGTTACAGAGATTGCTAAGATGCCTGGAGTTATTGGTGGTATCATCGCTGCTCCTTTTGCTGAAGAAGGTGAGGGATGGGAAACTGCATTTAATAATGGTTGGATAAAAGCTATTAATGGAATTAGTGAAGATGTTAATACTGAGTTACTTCCTGTTTATGTAAAGAAAGCTATTAAAGAAGGTAATTTATGGGATAATATAACTTCTATAGATTTCTGGGCTACTGAAGGAGCTGATGGTGTAGGTTATATGGCTTCTATGTTTGCTCCTGGAGCTTTACTTAATAAGTTTAAATTAGGTGAAAAGTTATTTAGAGGTGCTGGTAAATTAACTAATATGATGGGTAAGACAGATGAAGCAGCTAATGTTTTATCTAGTATAGGTATTACTCCTCAAAATTTAGATATGGGTACTATTACATTAGGTAATACTTTATTTGAAGCAGCTGCTGAAGCACAAGGGGCTGGTGATAAATATATGGCTGATATAGAAAATAAATTAGCTCTTGGGGAAATAACACCTGATGAAGCTAAGATTAAGAAAGCAGAAGTAATGAGAAATACTTTTGTTGCTAATACTGCTATATTAATGGGTCCTAACGCTATAATGAGTAAAATGTTATGGGGTAAAGGTTCTAGGAAAGTAGTTGGTAATTTATTTGATGATACAGGTGAAGTAGCTACTGAATTAGGTAAAAGATCTGTAGCTAGTAAAATAGGTAATTTAAGTAAAGATGTAGGTTTAGCTTCTGCTAGAGAAGGTTTCTTTGAAGAAGGTATGCAATCTACTGCTGAGAATTACTTTACTGACAAAGCTGTAAAAGGTCAAAGTCCTAGTATGTTAGATACGTTAAGTGATTTACCTAAAGAATATTTAAATACTGTTACTACTACAGAAGGTCAGAAAGCTATTTTTCTTGGTTCTATATTAGGTGGTGGTATGCAAGCATATCAAGGTAAAAAAGAAAGAAATAGAGATAGAAAAGCTACTAATGAACTATTAGGAGAACTTCATAAGTTAGATTCTTTCTTTAAAATATTCTCTGGTGATACATATAATGAAGATTATACTATTAATGAAATAGAATTAAGAGAGAAATTAAAAGCTTTTGATAACTCAGAAAAATTAGGAGAGTTATTTGATATGGCTATAGAAAGAGGTGATACTAAAACTGTAGGTGCAATTAGAGCATTTACAGCTGGTGAATTAACTAAACCTTTTATATTTAATGATAAGTTAGGTATAGATGCATTATCTCAATATCTAGAGTCTTCTAAGTCTATAAAAGAAATAGCTGAAAAAGAACAAACTGATACAGAAGATATAATTAAACCTATATTAGCTAGAGCTGAAAAATTACAAAAAGATTATAATACATTTAAAGATTTTAGTGCTTCTTTTGTTAATTTAGAAGGTGGTACTAAAACTGAGAAAATGCAATTCTATGACAGACTAGCTTCTGAATATGTATCTAGAAAGAATATGAAGTATGCATATCAGTCTGAATTAGAAATTATAAAAGATAAGAAAAGTAAACTTCTTGAATCATTAGATATTAATGATCCTATAGAAGATAATATGGACTTTATTCAAGCTAAGAATGATAATATAGCATTGCAAGAAGTAAATGAAGACATTAAAGATTATGAGAAGTTACTTAAAGATATTGCTAAAGAAGATAATAACTTTTGGAAAAAAGAGACTCATCAGAAAGAATATAATGCTTTATTAAAAGTAAAAGAAGATTTTAGAAAAGCTCAAGAAAAAGAAGAAGAAATTACAAAAGCTTCTTCTGATATTAAAAATGCTACTAGTAAAGATGAAGTTGATGAAGTTTCTAGTACTGGAACTATAGCTGATAAGGCTCTTAATGCAGATAAAAAGTCTAAAAAAAATGAGATAGAAGCTGGACAAGCTAAACAAAAAGATGAACAAGTCCAAACTCAAAAAGATAAATCAGACGAACTAAAAGAAAATAAAGTAGCGTCTTTAAATGAAAGAAATTCTTTTATTGAAAATGTAGCTACTAATTATAATATAGGTGAAACTATAGAAGTTCCTGAATCTATTAATAAAGAGTTAGGTGGGGCTACAGCTGAAATAGTTGATATTACAGATGAAAATATTATATTAAGTGTAGTTAGTGAAGCAGGTATTACTGAAATAGTATTTAACAGAGCTGGTACAATCAATACACCTTCAGATGTAGAATCTGATTTTGTAACAGAAGGTTCTGCCAATCATGAATCTTTAACTCCTAAAAATACTAGACAAAAAATTGATAGAACTGAACCTAAAACAGGTAGTAAAGTAATTAGTACAGATGAATATGGTAAACCTCTTAGTTTTATATCTAAAGCTTATATAGAATATGAGAAAACCCCTATTGATAAAACTAACAAATCTATTAAGTTTAAGGTTAATAGTCAAAAATTTAGTAATGAGAAATGGAATAATGCAATAAAAGGATATGATAAATTAGTAAAAGGGGAAACTTTAACTCAAAAAGAAAAAGATTTCTTAATAGATCATTTACCTATTAATGCTGTATTTGCTGATGGTGTAGAAGCTCCTATAGAAACTTTACCATCTACTGCTGATTCTCAAACTATATTTAATAATTCATCTAAGATATTAAGAACTAATATTGTTAATGCTTTATTAAGTGGTGCTAAATTAGAAGATATAACAACTATTGTAGAAGGTCAGTATGGTGGTATATTAAAAGTACAAGATAATGTACCAGAAAGCTCTATATTAGATTTATATCACTTTAAAGGTATGTCTAAAAAAGAAAAGATTGATTATTTATTAGCTAATTTAGGTTATATTAGAGATAATGGAGATATTCAAATGCTTAATGGAGATATTAACTATTTTTCTAAAGAAGATAAACCTAGTAAAGCTAATGCCAAAGGTGAATTATATTTAATGATACCTAAAGCTAATGGTAAACCTTTTCCTTTAAAATTAAATATTAAAAGAATATCAGAACCTTATTCTGAGCTATTATATAATATTAATAAATATAGACTTGACAATAAAGATCAATCTGATTTAATTACATTATCTGAAATTAAGGATAAAGAGTTAGTTAAAGGTATTAAAGAGAACTTTAAAGAAGAAATTAAATTAATAGGTAAAAATGTTAATGATATTACTATAAAGGATATTGTTGATTTCTTTGTATGGGAAACTACTGGTAATTCTAAATCTAAACTAAGTTTTATTGATAAAGATAAAAGTATGTTTGTTTATGGTGATAAAAAGAAATCTGGTGGACAAGCTGTTACTTCTGATCAATTAAATAAAGAAGACTTTAAAAGTTGGTTGCAAAATAATAAAAGACAAGCTATTAATATTAAACCACGCAAGGATCAAACAACTAAAGCTAATATTAAAGATAATATTAAGTATTTAGAATATATAGTAGATAATAACATTTTAAATACTAATGCTGTAGTTAATGAACCAACATTTGGTGGATATACTAATATATATTTAAACTCTCATAAAGTATCATATCCTAAAGCAGCTCCTAAAAAAGCTACAACTAATGATATAAAACCTTATGATATTAAAAAAGATGGTAAAAATTTATTTTCAGCTACTGTTGGTATTAAAGAATACTTTGCTAGTTTACAAACTGGAAGAGTATTTAAAGGTAAACCAATAGATACTAGTAAACCTATACCTTCTGATAATTCTTTTGTTGGAGAACTTATTACAGATAATAATATTATAGATCAAGTTGAATCACAAGTTAAAAAGGATGATTTATTTGGTGATCCAAATGCTACATTATTAAGATATGGTCAACCTGAAGTCACTAAGACTTTAGAAACCACTCCTAATACTCCAGAGAATAAGATTATAGAAAAGAAGAAAGAAGAAGTTAAAAAGAAAGATTCTACTAGTATTAGTAAAGAACAAGTAGCTCAAGTATTTAAACGATTGTTAGATAATAAAATAATTAAAATTAGTGCTCAATCAAAAGCATTATTATCTGGAACAAATCAAGAAAACTTCAATAAATTAAAAGAAATAGCAGATAAGAATAGTATTGCTATTGACGATATAATTACTAAATGTAAATAATATGGCTTGTAAAAGACTAGCTAGTACAAATAAACAAGAATCTAATCTGTTTAATACTTTATATGATATAATTAAAAATGAAGAAGATGCCCATAAAGCTTATGGGTATTTTTCTTCTGATTTGTTTATAGAAGAATTTGGTGATTGGAAAGAAGATTTTAAAGCGGGAGAAGTTAATGATAGAACTGATGAAAACGGTGAACCTATTATTAATAAGAATGGTGATTTATACTATTGGACAGATAAGTATGGTAGAGCTATTGAATATAACTATAAGAAAACTAAACTAAAAGATTTATATTCTAACGATTATATCACTAGGATTAGTGAAATATTAGCATTTGGTTTTATTAAAGATAGGATTAATGATAATTTTAATGGATTAGATTTATCTGAAAGGAAAGGTTTAATTAAAGATTACATATTAAATAAGATTAAATCTAAGGTAATTGAACTACAAGAAAGTGAGGATATGGCTCAAAACTTTGAAAGTGAGCCATTAAATAAAAGTCTTGAGAGTATAGATGAATGGGTAGAAAGAGTTACAGATTACTATAGACAACTTAAAATTGTTTATAAGGAAAATAATGAGCTTGATGAATTAGAAGAAGAAGAAATTAGTGAAAGAGGTCAAAGTTTTGATAAATCTTCATTTGAAAAAGATAGTAAAGATAATATTAATTCTGAAATAAAATTAAGACTTTCTTTACTTACTTCTACTGAATTAGATCCTGTATTCTATGAGCCTAAATTAGTACCGTTTGCTTCAGTTATATCTGATTTAAATGCTGTATTAACTAATAAAATAGCTTTACCTGGTGAGGATTTATTTGAAATATATAAAGATGAGATCAATAAACTAAGTAATAAAAAACCTTATTTGAAAAATTTATCTATTCAGTTAGATAATGCAAATGATAATACAAAAGCTCAATTTGTACAGGCTTTTAATTTAGATTCTAATAACTTTCTAGCTACTACTTATCTTATAAAAGAAAAAAAGAAAGGTAAGGATATAGTAGGTTATGAAACTGAATCTATAGTTCAGAATTTATCTGAAACTGGTTCTAAACATAAAGTTGTTAAAAATAAATGGAATTATAATTTTTCTGAAATATTAAAGACTAAGGAAGGAACTAATCTTGAATACTTTAAAGCTTTAAAAAATAACTTTTCTCGTATTTATAATGATTATAAATATCAATCTCAACAAGGTAACAAGTTATCTAATGTAGATGGATTAGTAAGTATATTAAATCAATTAGGTATTGATATATCAGAAGACGGGTTTAATCATTATTTAGATGGTTTACAACCTTTAAACCTAGATAGTTCAGTTAATGAAAAGAATTTAGCTAAATTATTTAATTCTACTGATTATTTTATAGATAGATTAATAGCTAAAAAGATTGATTTATATTCAAATCCTTTTGATGATCAAGTTGAATTTAATAACTTGTCTAAAGCTGAATCATTCTATTTACAAGAAGGATATAGTTCTTCTGTATATAGTGTTGGTAAAACTAAATGGGCTTATTCATATCCTTCTTATCTTTCTAATAAACTAAAAGAATGGAAAAAGGATAGAACTACTTTATTAAATCATTTTAATTCTAGTGTATATAACCAAGGTTCATATTATATGAAATGGTTACTAGGATTAGAACAAGATCATAGAAATGTAGAACAGGTATCTCAAGAAAGAATTGATTCATTAGAATTAAATGTATTCAATTCATTACAAGATACCGATGGTGCAAGTACAGCTAAAGATAATAAAGATTTATCTAAGAATGATGCATATGGAGATATTTTTAATAAGATGTTGCGTTTTAGAATAGGTGGTAAAACTTATTTTAATACACCTACTCCTGCTGATAAATCAACTCAATATCAATTAAGTATTGATAATAATATATTTGTAGAAGCTAATGCTAGATATATAAATGGTAAAGCTGATGTTAACAATGAAGTTATTAATATTATATTTGATTATATTAAATCAGAACATGAAAGAATAAAACAAGTAACTAAAGAGATTGAATTAGGAGAAAATCTAATTGTTCACTATCATACAGGTAATACTAATGGTACTAAATTTCAATTGATACCTAGTTTAAATTATGGTAATTTTGATGAGATAAAACAAGGGTTTAGCTTATATGATGATCAAGGTAATATTCTTGATATTGATTTAGAAATAGTAAGAGAACAACTTGAATCTATTATTAAAAATACTGTTAGTGGTGGTATAATGAAAACATTTGATCATATCAAGAAAATTGGTATGATTCAATCTAGTAATGAAAATAAAGCTTTTGATACTAAGATATGGGATTCATATGGTGGTAAAAATACAGGTTTAAAAGTAGCTGGTGATATATTTATAAACGGTTTAATATCTCAAGTAGAATATTCTAAAATGTTTTCAGGGGATGTTGCTTATTATAAAGATATGGTTGATTATAAGAAACGTATCCCTGCTACTTATACAGATGGTTTACAATTATATCTTAATGAAAAAGATCAAAACTTTAATATATCTTCAATAGAAAATGTTGAAGTAGCTACACCTTTCTATGATGAATTAGTAAAGTTAGTTGGTAAAGATATAGCTAAACATTATGGTTTAGATAAAAATGGTAAAGGTAAAATTAATACTACAGATGCTCAAGCATGGATTACACCTAATAGATGGAAATTTCTTAAACAAAAATTAGGTCAATGGTCACCAGAGCATGATACTGTATTTGATAAAATGAATAATGTAAATAAAGAACCTTATACTAAAAAGGAACTTAAACTTGCAGCACAACCATTAAAAGGTGTGTATTTTGAAATCAATAACAATGTACCTGTTTATCTTAAATATTCTCAAGCTGTACTTTTACCTAATGTTATTTCTAATAACCCAGGTTTAAAGAAGATGTATGATGAAATGGTAGATAAGAAAATAGATGAACTTATTACTTTGGATGGTATTAAAGTAGGTTCACCTGTTCCAACTTCTACTCATAATGCTGATTATTCTATTAAAGATTTTACATTAACTCCTACCCTACTTAAAAATAGTGGTTGGAAACTTCAGCAAGATTTACCAACTAAAGGGTTTAAAGGAACAGCTGTTGGTAGTCAGATACAAAAGAATATATATGCTGGTTTAGCTTTTAACTTAGAAGAAACATTTAATATAAATGATAGAAAATTAACTGGTGCTGAATTAATAGATCATATCAATGATATAGTTGAAAAGTTATCAGATGATGGTATGAATACATTAATTGAGGAGTTTGATATTGATAAGGATTTTAAAATTAATAATAAAGAAGCTTTAAAGACTTCTATTGTAAATGAATTAAAATCTAGAGGTGCTAATAGGAATACTATTGAAGCATTACAAAGTAATCTTAGTTCTTATGGTATTCCAGGTTCCCAACAGAAGATACAGAATATATTTGCATCTATTGTTAAAGATAGAATAGTTAAAATAAAGACTAATGGTGGATCTTTTATTCAAATGTCTAACTATGGTTTCAGTAAATCTGAAGCTGAAGCTAAAGGTGTTATATGGACTCCCTGGGCTAAAGATACTACTCATGAGTATACTGAAAATGAAGATGGTACTACTAATCCTGCTGGTATATTTATATCAGGTAGTTTAATAGCTAAATATATACCTGACTATAGAAAATATACTCCTGAAGAGTTATTTGGTACTAAAGAAAAAGATTATACAGATGGTATTATAGATAAAAGAATATTAGATAATATAATTGGATATAGAATTCCTAATCAAGGTTTAGCTTCTAATGACGCTTTACAAGTAGTTGGTATACTTCCTGAAGAAACTGGTGATACTGTTGTAGCTTATACTGGTATTACTACTAAGACAGGTAGTGACTTTGATATTGATAAGATATATCTTATGATACCTTCTTTTAATCCTATATATAGTAAAGCTACGTATGCTAGTGCTAAAAAATGGGTTAGTGAGGAATTAGAACTATCTAAAGAAGATATAAGAGCTGAGTTATTAAGAGAAGGATATTCTTCTTCTATGTTAAAAGATAATAGAAATAACTTATCTTTATTTGTAGAAGATATATTATTAAATCCTATGTCTAACAGTCCTTTAAAAGAAGAATTTGAATCTGATTTTAATATAGGTAGTGTTAGTAGATTAGAATACGTTGAAGCCAATCTTACAACTAAGAAAGGTTTACAAAATAGTCTAATAGAAGCATATAAAGCTGTATTATTGAATCCTAAAGTAATTAAACAGGTAATGACACCTATTGACTTTACTTTTATGAAGGATGATATAAATACTCTTTTTCCTAAAGAAGAAGTTCAAGATTTAGAAAGTTTCAATGTTGTTAATGAAATTGAGCTTAAATATCAATTCTTAGCTGGTAAAGCTGGTGTAGGTCAAACTGCAAATGCTTTAGTAGACCATGTTAGAGGTATGATGGCTGATTTAGGTTTCAATAACTTTAATATTGGATTAGGTTATGTAGATAATAATGATAGTACTATTTTAGATAAAGAGTATTCTCAAGAACTATCAGAAAAAGATCTAAAATATTATAATTCTACAACTGGATTAGAAGGTCTAAAAAAAATAAAAACAGCAGATGCTTTATCCGCCTTGATGAATGCTTATGTTGATATAGCTAAAGATCCTTATATTACTAGAGGTAATTGGACTACACAAACAGCTAATATTGGTTTTATGTTGTTAAGAGCTGGTGTACATCCTTATTATGTTAATGCTATATTAGGTCAACCTATTCTTCGTGAATATGTAGATTTTGTTATTAACTCTGAATCTATTATTGTAAAAAATACAGGAGATTTAACTGAAAAGTTTAAAAAACTTAAAATAGTTGAAAGTTTAGGTGATGAACAAGTTACTATAAATGGTATAACTAAAAATGTATCTTTTGTATATGAAACAGTTAGAGTATTATCACCTAATAATGTAGCTAAGATATTTAATACTAAAACTTCAGATCCACAAGTAGTAGCTTTAGTTAATAATTTAACAGGTAAAGTTAAAGAATTTGATGAAGGTATTAAAAACTTTGATATATCAAAACTATCTTTAAAGGATTTACGTGATCAAATCACTGTTAAATCTGATGTAGCTACACAGTTTGGTATATTAGATACATTCTATAAATGGAATGAACGTGGTAAGTTACTTAGAGAAAATATAGTAGCATCTAAAATGGATGTAGATGGATATGGTAAAAACATAACATCTCTTATTGTTAGAAATAATCTTGTTAATAAACTAGTTAATAGTTTACGAAAAGGTCAATTTAAAGGTTTTGCTAGTAAGTTATTTAAGAATGGTAAAAATACTATATTAGGAGCTTATAAAAAGAATAGTATTGATTTCATTAAGAAAGTAATGGAAGCTAATCCTACAGAATTTCTAGTTGCTAATGAAAATATCATTGCTACTTTTAATGAAATATCTAAAGGTATTAAATCTGAAATATTATTAAACGATGATTTAGCTACTAAATTAGAAAATAGTTACTATTCTTATGTTATGTCTGGGTTTTTAAATCTTACACCAGCTAAATCTAAGGAATTAATTGATACTATACCAACTAGAGTAGTTGAGTATAATAAAAATAATGATAATTATTTCTTAAAAGAATTAGATATAAAATTAGGAAATGTCAATAAAAATTCGTATATTAGCATGTCTAATAGAAAAAGATCTATTGAGGACCAAACTAATTTAATTAACTCATGGGCAGATCTTAGAAGTACTGATAAAGAATTAGCTGAAGATTTGATAAAATATAGTTTTATTACATCAGGTTTTCAAATGAATATGAATCAGTTTTATACTTATATACCTTATGAATATTTTGCTGAAAATAACTTTAATGATTATTTAAATGGAATTATTCAAAATCTAGATGGTATAGATTATAAATTTATAGATAATTTCTTTAGACATAATTATGAAGATAATCAAATTGTATCTAGAGTATTTCCAAATCAAATGGAAATGGTTAATACAGCTGGTTTTGTATTAAAAGATTATTCTGATGCATTATTTGTTAAAGTAGAATCTAATGTTGAACAATTTAATGCAGATGGAGAAATAGAATCAGTTGTTCATACTGAATTATATGAATTAAAAGGTCATAGAGCTGATGGTAAACCTGTCTATATTAAAAGAGTAAAGTTAGGAATTAATGATAAAGGTAATAAAATATTTGAATATAACAATATAGCTGATATAGTAACTAGTAATGTTAATAAAGCTAAATATGTACCCGATCATAGAACTAAATTATTAGAAATGATACAAGAATCAGAAGAAGTTAAAGAAGAAACTATTGATAAAATATTTGTATTTGGTAATGATATTAAAACTAAATCTGGTCAAAATATTTCAGATTTAGGTATTACTGAAAAAGAATGGAATAGTATGTCAGAAGAAGAACAAAATCGAATTAAAGATTGTAACTAATGGGAGTAAATTGTATAAATCGAAATAGTAAAGAATTCAAAGAATTACAGGAAAAAGTTAACATTAATCCTGCTATATTAGGTGCTAAAATATCTTTATGGCAGGATAAAAATGGTTTAGATATGTTTCCTTCTGTAGAAGATATTGAGATAGATTCTTCTTTTGAAAATAAAATAAAGTCATTAGGTGATAATAATCAAGATGATTTTCTTTACATAGATACTAATGATATAGTTGAAGAAAAAGAAACTCCTGAAGAGGTGTATGCTCGTAATGTATTTATATTATTTAATAGTCAACAAGGTAAATTTACAGCTAAAGATATATTAGGTAATATTAAAGATAATTATAGTAATCATTCTACATTTACTAAACAACTTATTTTTAATTTATATTCAACTAATGCTAAAGTTAAGTTTGTTAATGAATCTGCGTTATTAAATGATGATACATTTATGCAATATAATGCTACTACTGATGAAATTTGGATAGCTAAATCTAAATTAAAAACAGCTAGTACTGAATTTGTTATTAGATCGTTTCTTCACGAAGTAGTTCATAGTGTTAGTATAGGAAGTTATGCTAATCCTACTACAATGGAAGCTAAGATGTTTAAATCTTTCATTGATCAAATGTATAATAAATATAAAAATTTATCAAGATATAAAGAATCAGATACAGCTACTGAACAAAATTATGGTTTTAAAAATCAAGTAGAGTTTATAGCTGAAATAATGTCTAATCCTTATTTTCAAAGTAAAATAAAAGAATTAGAAAAAGGTAATTTATGGACTCAGTTTATAGACTATCTAAGAACTTTACTTGGATTTAAGAAAACTTCTGATTATAATGTACTTGTATCTTCTATTACTGATATAATTAAAGAAAGTAACTATAAAGGTGGTGTAACAGATCTTATATTTGAAACTAAAGAAGAAACAGAAGAAAAGAGTATTTATATAAAAACAAATACTATTGAAGAAAAGTTAACTAAAACTGTTAATAGTATTAAAGATAATCTAGAAGAAAATATCAGAAAGTACGATAATATTATTAAGACTTTAAAAGATAGCACTGTATTAGAAGAGTATAATGAAAATTTAAAGAATATATTATCTGAAATAGAAGCATTAAATCAAACTGAGCAATGGAAAGGTATTAGTATATTTACTAATAAATTAAATTCTAACATTGCAAGTTTAAATAAAAGATTTGAGCAATTAGATCCTACTGCTGATGATATTAAAAAAGTAATTAACTTATACAAAAAATATTTATCTTCTTATTCATTGATAAAAGATTTACAAGATTTTATATCTTATGCTAGTATAACACCCAATTTACCTGTTAGTAAAGATGAAATAAAAGCTATAAGTAATAGTTTAACTGCTGCTAGAGGAGTATATCAGAAATTAGAAGCTGGTTTTACAGCTTATAACAATATACATACTACTGAATTACTTAATCAAAGACGATATGGTGGTGAAGTATTATATAGGTGGAAGAATAAATTAACTAAAGAATTTAAAGATACTGGAAGGACTGGTAATGTTGAAGAATGGGTTAATGAACAAATAGAAACTACTTATAAAGATGAAATAGACCAAGAAATTAAAGATTATACTATTAATATAGTAGAAAGTCCAGGTTGGGATATAGGTATGTCTACATTTCTATTTAATAGTGGTATCAATACCAATTCTAAATTAGTTCAAATCTTTCAAAAAATGATTGATGAGATAAGAAATAATATTCTTAACTTAACTAGAACTAAAGATATTGAATTAAAAGGATTATTTGATAACTTTATTAAAGAAAAAGGTAATAAAAAACCTTCTCAACTTTATAAGAATTTATTAGAACAAGATTCAGAAGGTAATTATTATTTAAAAGGTGAATATAAACTTAGTTTTAAAGTTGAGTATGAGAAACAACTTAATAAATACAATGCTGAAAAAAGTACTATCAGATCTAAATATGGGGAGAATTCTCCTGAATATAAAAAATTATATAAACAATCGTCATTTAAAACGTGGATTGAGAATAATACTGAAAGTATTACAGTGGGGGATAAGGTAACTAAAATACCTATTTTAAAATGGAGAAATGATTTATCAAACTTATCTCAAGTTGAAAAAGATACATTATTAGAATTCAGAAAGATAACAGATGATTCTGCTAAACAAACGTTTGGTATCAACTCATTAACATCAGAGTATATGTTTGGTAAACCTTATTATAGATTACCAGCTATTACTAAATCTGACTTTGAAAGAGTATTGGAAGGTAATACTAAAGGTGTACTTACAGATAAATGGAAAGATCTTACTGAGATTAGAACTGATGATGTAGGGTATGAGGAATCTAAAACAGATATTAATAACAACCCTTTATATCAAATTAAAGTTCATTATAGAGGTGATATAAGTCCAGAGAATCAATCTCTAGATCTATTTACATTATATAGATTAGAATATAAGAATGGTGTTAACTTTGAAGAGAAACATAAGAAAGAGTCTGATTTAAAGAATCTTGTAGATGTAGCTAAAGATAAAAAATATTATAGAACAGCAGGAATAAGAGTACCAGTTATAGGTAAGTTTATTAAACATAATAAAACTACTACAATAGAAGGTACTGAATCTAACACTTACAAAAAGCTTGTTTCTTTATTAGAAACTAACTTATATGATACTATACATAAACATGCACCTAAAGTAGGTAAGGTAGACCTAAATAAGGCTGTTAGATTAGCTAACTCATGGACAGGTATGGTTGGTATGGCTTTTAACGAAGTAGCTGCTGCAACTAACGTATTGAACGGTAATGCTCAATTATTTTTAGAAAAAATAGGTAAAACTAGCATGACTGGTAAATCTATAATGAATGCTGAGAAAATATATTTTAGTAATTTAAAATCTACTGTTCAAGATAGTAATAAAGCTATTAAAGATTCTTTTGTTAATCAAGTTAATGAAATGTTTGATACATGGGGTACAGTATCTGTATCTGCTAAACAAGCTTTTATTCAGAATGGTTTAATGAAATCTCATTTAAATACAGAATCTTTCCAATTTATGCAGACATCTGGTGAACATTGGCTTCAGTCAGTTCTTACTATGGCTGTATTAGGTGATATTAAAGTAATGAATAAAGATTCTAAATTTATAGATGCAAATGGTAATGTAACAACTAAAGAAAAAGCTGCTACTTTACTTGAATCATTATCTATGAAAGATGGTGTATTACAGATAAATCCCAGTGTAGTTTATACAACTAGATCTATCGGTGTTAAAATGGATGAAGGTGGTAAAGAGATGATTATGCAACTTGTTAAAAAGAAAATCTTTGATACAATGGGTAACTATGATTCTAACATGCAACCTGAAGTAATGAGGCATTGGTATGGTAAATTATTTATGATGTATCGTAAGTATTTAATACCTATGGGTATAGCTAGATATAGAGGTTTCTCTAATGTAACTACTAAATATGGTGATCTTAAAGATGAACAATTATTCTTTTCAGAAGCTTTACAAGAATATGAGGAAGGTTTCTATACTACATTTGGTAAATTTGCAACAACGTCAATACTACCTAATGTATTTAAGTTAAAATTTGATATTATAAAGTCTGATTGGAATAGTCTTACTGATTATCAGAAAAGAAACATATATAAAACTATAACAGAACTAACCTTTTCAATGATATTATTATCTTTAGCTCAAGCTGCTTTATTAGCTGCTGGAGGAGATGATGATGATAATAAACTATTAAGTTTCTTATTATTAGAATCAACTAGATTAGAATCAGAATTACAGTCTTATATTGATCCTAATGACCAATTTAGAATATTGAAATCTCCAATACCATCTCTTAATATATTAGAGTCTATTGTTAAATTAGGTGGTAGGGTAATAGACCCTACTGAATGGAATGAAGTATATAAGTCTGGTAATAGAAAAGGTGAATTAAAAATTATACGAAATGTAGAAAAATTAATTCCTATTCTTAATAGTAGAAATAGTTCATATGTAGAAAAATATGAATATATTGTCAATCAGACACAGAATTAAAATAAAAAGTCTAAAAAAAAGAATAAAGGGTCTTCCATTACTGGTTGACCCTTTTTTTTATTTCTTTTTTAACAATTGTTTTGTTATTTTTTCTTTAACTTCTTGATAAGAATAAGGAATAAAATCATTTGTATCAACACAAACATCCATTTGTGATGGAGCATGTTGTATTACACCTTTATTACTTAAACCACCATGTACATGACCAAATAATTGCCATGAACCTCTATGTGAACCATTCCATGTTATCATTGGATAATGACATAGTACTAAATGTTGTTCTTTATATGTAATTTCTTCATCTTTAACAAATATTTCAGCTATATCATATATACCTTCCCATAAAGATACAATATATTCTTTTGCTAATGCACATTTTTCATGATTACCAATTATTAAATATTTTTTACCATTTAAAGAATTTAATATATGGGATGTATCTTTACTGTTTAGATTTAATGCAAAATCACCTAAATGAAATACTATTGCATCTTTTGGTATTTTTTCATTCCATCTTTTAACCAATTCTTGATTCATCTCAATAGAATTAGTAAAAGGTCTATCACAATATTTAATTATATTAGTATGTCCAAAATGTGTATCAGATGTAAAAAATAATTTATCTTTATTTATTTTTATATCTTTTATTTTCATTTTATATTTTTTTTATATCGTCCTAATTCATTAGGATAATAAGTTGAACATAATTCTGATTGCCAGAATTCTTTTGTATCTATATCCATTATACTTATTTTACCATCCCATCCACCACCTGTATCTAAATTCCATACATTACACCTATTCATAGGAATAAGTATTTTACCATTTAATGTAGGTTGTTGAGGATGTTTATATTCAGGATAATGAGGTTTACAATTCCAATTTGTGGTAGTTGTATGACCTATAAATATTTCTTTATGTTGTTGATACCTATTTGCACTTGATACAACAGGTTTATCTTTAGTTGTATGTAATATACTAACAATAGTCCACAAATCCCTATCCCAATAATAATTACCTTGATAGGGTTCATGTCCTAATCCCTTTCTAGAGGTATATCCACCATGAACAAAACCTCTGTTTTGATCATCTATATAATAATTATGCAAACTTCTAAAGAATTTTCTATGTGATTCTTCTGTTAAAAGACCTGTATTCATATAAGAATCTTTAGTAGCTTGTCCACCATTAGTTAACCAATACGGATGTATTTGTCCAGTATGTAACCATTGATTACACCATTCATCATGATTACCTTTTATAAAAATAGGTTTATGAATAGCTTGTTTTTCAATGTCAATTAAAAAATCTATAACTTCTGAACTCTCACTCCAACCATCTACATAATCCCCTAAGAATATTAATTTATCATATTCTTTATCATATCCAGATTTTTCTAGAACATCTAGTAGAGGTTTTAATCCACCATGAATATCCCCACATACTAGTATTCTAATTTTATTTTTTTCTAACATACCGCTACTTTTTGTTTTGTATCATATATCATCATAAACTTCTTAGCTATTATGTTTTCATTATAATTTGATAATATTTCATAATAATTATTAATAAGATAGTTAGAAAATCTATAATTTATCATATTAGAAGCATTATCCATATAAGCTGACATAAACTGATAATATATATCAACAGGTAGTTTATTATGTTTTTTTAAATAAGGTATTATATACTCATTAATAGTAGTTACATATAATTTTTGAAGACATGCTTTTAATTTTTCAGAATCATTTAATTTATTAAATGTATAATCAATTATAATATCTTCATTATCATCTAATAATAAATCATAATAAAAAGTAGTTCCATTTGATACAATATTATGTAATGCTTTTTTATTATATAAAGTAAATTCTTTTTCTTTATACATTTGATTACGTATATCATTATTTTTTAATATCCAACTTGATATATTTAAAGAATAACCATTTAATTTATTAACAATAGCAGGATCATACTTATCTAGTTTATTACCTATTAAAGAGTATAATTCTATTCTTTTAATCCATTGTTTAACATCATTATGTATAAATTTAATTCTTGTTTTACATAAAGTATATTCTACAATCAAAGGATTTATCTTAAATGATAATGTATCAGCCATTGAATATTGTAATATAGAATCTAAAACTATATAATTACCAGCATTATGAAAAGAATAATATAAATCATCTCTTTTATATGTCTTACACATTAAGTTCTGAGCTATAAGATAATCATCATTTAAATTAAATGTGTCTGTTAATAATGCTAATTGTTTACCACCTTTATAAATATATTCGTAATTTTTTATTTTATAAAATTGATCTATATTATTTATTACAATATCACCTATAGCTAACATATTTCTTTATTTTTTTCATTTAAATATTTTTTAATACAATCATCAATATTATCACAATATATCATATCTATATTATCAATATTACTAATCATTTTTTCAAACCAAATTTCTTCTTGTGTATTTTCTGTAACTAGTATAAAAACATAACCTAAGTTATTGTTTTCTCTTAATCTACCAATTCTTTGTATAAAATCCTCACTATTACTATAGTAAGACATTATTATACAGTTATCTAGATCTACTAAGTTAGCACCTTGTTTTAATTTCTTAAAACTAGCTATTAATGTAAGTAATCCTTTATCAAAGTAATCTCTAATTTTATTATTTTGTTCATTTGAGTTTTTAGAGCTTACTACATTAGATGTTATTTTCAATAATGAATCTAAACTATTACCAAATAATATACTTTTACCTATAAGATTATTAACTAGTTTTTTTATAACTTGTATTTTAGATAATAAGTTATATAATATATTCTTTCTTTTAGTAGATGTAATTCTTATTTTTAATTCTTTTTCTTCCTTATCTTCTATAAACCATGCTCTTTTATGTTGTTTATCCCAATATAAATAAGCACTTTCTTCAGTTTGATAAAAAGGTTTATATTTATTACCAGCTTTTACATTCTTATTAATAGAATCTAATTGGTGCTTAATAATAAATATTTTTAACTTTCTAGCTGTACCATCTTTTTGACCCTGATTTACAGAATATTTATATATAATAGGGCATAATTGATTTAATAATTCACCTTTAGTATAATTCTTTTCAGGATAATATATATCTTTATTTATACCAGCTGATAATCCTAATATTGCTTTATATTCATTATTAAAATAAAACTTAGAATAAGCAGGTGATAATGAATCATGTATTTCATCTGCACATACTAATCCAAATTTCTTATCTTTCCATCTATAAGTTGTTTGATAACAATAAAATTCTAAATTATAATCCTTATAAACATTTACATTAAATATTTTATTATACTTTTTAATGTCATTATCTAAATCTTTTTTTCTTTCTGTTGTTTCAGCTAAGAATAGGTGAATATCTTTATTTCGTGGCATTGTATATAAACAATGTAAAAATATAAATGTTTTACCTAACCCTGTAATTATTTCACATGTTCCAGTCTTATTATTCTTTTCCCATTTAACAACAGCTTCTTTCTGTATTTTGTCCTTCTTTAAGTTTAGACTCATAATGTTCTAACGTTGTATAATAACAAGATTTAGTATCGTCATTCCAAAAACCACCTAATTTGTCTATTACTATCGTGTCAAGAATCATTTTTATAACTAAACTAGTAAGTAATTCTTTTACTTGATCATATTTTATATCACAATAATGATTATCAATAAATCTGATAACATCTTTTGGTCTATTTAAAAATAGATAGTCTTCTACTTCTTCCATTTATTATATATTATTTAAAAAGGGGTATATTTCAACCCCTTTTAGTTATTATTTTTTTAATATCTTATTATTTTAACTTTTAAATTTAATTTTTTTGCCTCATCTATCATATTAGATGTACCTGGAGATTTTCCATCCCAAAAAGCTATTAACGCATCTGCATTTTGTGCCATTAATATATTTCTCATTGGTCCAGCAGCTTTACCATATTTATACCATTTAGCGGGATATTCTTTTATTTCAAATCCTTTTGATTTAGCCCATTTATAAGATAAACTATCAACACCTGTAGCCATACCACATAATATAGTAGGATTTTTTAATTCTAAATGTTTATCCCATAATTCATTAAGTTTCTTTTCTAAGAAATTATAATCTTTAAATTCTCTACCACCTGCAATTATGATTCGCATTTTTCTTTTTTACTATTTAATGCTATATTTAATAGACTCAAAAAAGTCATATCATGTATATCATAACCTTTTCTTCTATAATGAGGTATTCTAAATAAACATTCTTTAGCTATTTTTGAACTATTAAATGTAGTAGGTATCAATATCTTTTCATTAAATGATATTTCATCATATACTAATATATTATTATTAAATTGATATTTAGATTGACTTATTTTATATTCAAAATCTTTTATATCAGTTTTGAGAAACTGAATGATTTTATTTTTAAATAAATAAGTATATGCAGTTTTGGTTTCACATATATATTTAAAATCATTATTGACTAAATCTTTTAATTTATGTTCAGGATATCCAATTATATCATAATCTTTAGGTACCCTATCTTCTAATATATCTATTACAGCTCCTCCTACTAAAAAACAATTATTATAATTTATTGCTTTTATAATATCTTGTAATACTTCATTATTTTTAAATTTTTCTTTTGGATCCATTTTTTTTAACTTTCACAGCTTACGCATGTATATTTTTTTTATATTCGGTTTATTAAAATTATTATAAACTTTTTCTATCCATTTTATAAAATCATTAAATGTCATATCTGATTTACATCTATTACAATTATAACATGATGGTACACAATTATTTAAAACATAACCTTTATTATTATCTTTTCTATCTATACCATTATAAATATAATCACCTGTATTATTTTGATTTTTTAATAAATTAGACGGTTTAGAATTACAATAATAACAATTTTTATTTATTATATTTGTAAATTCTTCTTTACTTAATTTAAAGTCATAACCTCTATTTTTAGACTGTGTCATATATTGTCTATATATAATATTTATTGAAGATTGACCTTTTGGTAATTGACTATGATTAATTTTACAATTGACACATCTTGGTGATTTCTTTAAATTACTTCTTAATTGCCATAATCCAACTATACTTTTTTTATTACAATTTAAACATATTATTTTATAAAAAGGTTGTCTTGATTTTTTATAATTTTTAAAATATTCAAAATTTAATATTTTAGAATTATTATATATTTTACCAATATATGAATTAATATTAATCACCCCTGACATGATTCACAAGAATTTATATCTCTAGCAAAAGATTGTGCTGCACTTTGACTAAATTGATAATATAATGTTTTAATACCTTCTTCCCAAGCATATAAATATAACTTATTTATTTCTTTAGCTGGTACAGAAGGATGTATCATTAAATTAAGACTTTGACTTTGATCTATATATTTCTGCCTTTGAGCAGCTTGTAATATAATCTCTTTTGGACTAATTTCTATAAAGCTTTTAAATACTTCTTTAGTTGGAAAGTCTAAATGTTGACAACTTCCATCATTATTTAGAATTGATTCCCATACTTCTGGTATATTTAGTCCATATTTCTCTAATTCTTTTTCTAACTTACCATTTTTATATATAGTTTTAGACTTAGCTAAATCTTTAATAAAATAGTTAGATTTAATAGGTTCTATTCCCATTGATACCTGTCCTAATATAAAGGAAGATGATTTGGTAGGAGCAATAGCCAAAACAGTAGTGTTAGCAAAACCTTCACGAATTGAACTATAACCAAGACTATTCCTACACCACATAGAAGCATTATCAGCACGTTCTTTAATAATTCTGAATATTTCATAATTCTTACTTTTAGCAGCTAATGATTCAAATTCTATAAGATTATCTTGAAGATAAGAATGATATCCTAATACTCCTAATCCTATAGCTCTGTGATCTTTAGCAAATTTCCAAGCTCTTTTCATTCCTGGTAAATGCTCTGATTTCTTTATAAATTCCTCAATTACCGCGTTAAGAAACAATATATACGTTTCAACAGCATCTGTATTTTTAATTTCATCCCAATGCAGTAAATTAATACTACCAAGACAGCATACAAAACTATTAAAGGAATCTGTCGGGAGTTGTATTTCTGAACAAAGATTCGACGCTGTGATTTCAAGTCCAAGTTCTTTATATGGCGAGTTATTATTCGCATTATCTTTAAACATTATATATGGGAACCCAAACTCATTTCTACGTTGTAATACTTTAGCCCATATGGTTCTTTTTTCAATATCTCCTTCAATCATTGAATATAACCATTTATTTGTAACAGTTATACCATATTGAAGATTTTGTATAGGATTACCTTCAGTACCTATATCTAAAAATTCTAATATATCATTATGCTCTACAGGTAACCATAATGCACATGCTCCTCTTCTACTTTCCCCTTGTTTACATTTATCTATTATAGTGTCATACATTGCAGCATAATGAACTGGACCATCTGCATTACCTCCAGCTGAAATAGATGTACCACGTGGTCTTATATTGCCTAAATAGACAGATGTACCACCTCCATACTTAGACATCATTCCTATTTCTCTACCTGCATTTAATATACTATCTAATGCATCATCTACATTAGAACCATAACAACTTATTGGTAAACTTTTATCTTTACCAAAATTACACCATACTGGTGTAGAAAGACTATAATAACCTCTAGCCATATAATCTTCAAATTTAGATGCAAAATCTTTTACACCTAATATCTTTTCTGCCGTATTAGCAATATCTTTTATCCTTTGTTCAGGAGACTGGTTAACAATATATCCCCTAGATAAAAACTTTCTACTTTCTTCATTTAACCAATAATATTTTTCATATCTCATTAATATCTTTCATTTTAATATCCTGCTTCATCTAATGCTTCTATACATTCTTTTATAATACGCATTTCGTTTAATCCAATAATATCATATCTGTTAGTTAAATATTGTAATTGTTCTTTCACTTCATATATAGACATAATTAAAATAAATCATTATTAGTTATACTTTTAGATTTCTTATTATAATCAATTTGCTTCTTATAAAAGAAATCTCCTTCTTTTGTTGATTTAATTTCCACTTCAAACCATAATGTTGGTTCTAGTAATTTTAAATCTATCTTAAAATAACTTCCCATACCTATTCTATCTAAGGAATCATTAAATCTCTTTTTAATAAATTCCTTAATGACTTCTATAGGTAGAAAGTCTAATTCTCCTTTTTCAAATATCCATTCTAATACTTTACATTCTGCATCATAGGCTTTTTGACATGCTGAATATATAAGATCATAAAATTCAGCATCGAACCATTCTGGATTTTCTTTTCTAATTATATTAATTAATTCTGATCCAAAATTACCATGAACATCTTCCTCTTTCGATGTAGATTCTACAATATTACTTATTCCTTTAAATAAGTTCTTTTCTTTGTTAAAAGACATTAAAATAAGAAATTGACTAAATAAACTTACATGTTCTATAAATAAACTGAATAGTAATACTGATTTAGTATACATTTTGTCAGATTTACTTCTAGTTCCATCTAAATATTTAGTTAAATAATTTATTCTATCTTGTATAGCTGGTACTTCAAGAATCTTTTCAAATTCTTTTTGTAGTCCTAATCTTTCTAATAGGAATTGATATGCATCAAAATGCCTTACTTCAGATTCACTAAATGTAGCCCCTATTGCTTGTATTTCTGACTTAGGCATCCTTTTGTATAAATCACCCCAGAAAGCTTTTACATTCACTTCTATTTGAGCTATAGCAAGCATACAACGCTTAATTGCTTCTTGTTCTGTCTTAGTTACTTTAGATAAGTAATCAGATACATCTTCTGTAATATTATATTCAGTATGTATCCAATAACTATGTCTTATTGCATCTTTATATTTTAGTAATTCAGGATATTCATAAGGAAGTACATTTATTCTCTTTTCAAATAAATTCTTTTTCATTAATCTAACTCCATTTTATTATTCATTATTTTACTCTTACTATTAATGTACTGTGATATATTAATAGTTTCAGATTCTATATCTATTGGATCTGACAATTCAGCATCCTTTTCAATCATTACAATATGACCAGGAGAACTCAATTCTTGTTCCAATTTAAATCTTAATTTTTCATCTTTAAAAAGTATTTGTTTTAATTTTAATAAGAAATTTACAGCATTCATATTATTATCATAAATATCATTATAATAATCTAAAATTAACTCTTTGGCATCTAAACCAAATTGAGAATATTTACTATTCATAAACTTATCATATTCTGTAAGATATTCTTCTGGAAATTTAAACACATACAATACTTGTTCATTATTTATATCTATTAAATCTACAAAATAAGCATTGTTTATTAACTTATGCTCATAAGCTGTAAATTCAGGATTTCTAAAAGAAAAGTCATGTAGTATATAAAAACAATTTTTATACATATTCAAATCATCTTTACAATATGTATTCTTTAAAAATGAAAAATACTTTTTATCAAAAGATATTAATTCTGATAATAATGGCAATAAATAAGTTTTAGATTTATTATATCTAAGTTTTGCCATATTAATTAATTTATTTCAATAAAATTATCTTCCAATGATAATATTCCATTTGATTCATAAATTGCTTTTGGTAAATCAAATATATTATTTTGCCAATGCCATTTAATTTCATCTATTATTTCATTCAATCCTTTATATTTATATCCAGAATTTGTAGTAAAACCATTAATAGCTGCATTATGCCATTTTTCAGTAACTGTCCATTCTAATGGTATCTTTTCATATCTTGAAATATAAAGAAATTTAAAAGGAGCTAGTGCATACCCTTTTAATCCTAATTCTTCACATATTTGATCAAATGCTTTAACATATACAGCTTCTTGAAAATAATATCTATATTTTATAAAACTCTTCATGAAATTTAAAGAATCTTCTTGTCCTGTTTTTAAATCTATAAATTGTACTATTTTGTTTTTTGTATCTATTAATATAAAATCTATAATACCTCTAAATTTAACACCTCTGTATTCTATATTGAATTTATATTGTGTATATCGCTTATAAAAATCTGTAAATAGATAACTGCTGAAATCATGTATTTTAATTGTTTCAGCTAATTCTTTACCTAATAATAAATCATTTGTTGTTATAACTATTTTATTTTTTGATTCATAAAATGCGTTTAAATAACCAAAAAATTCTTTGTTATTAACAAATTTACTTAATCTAATTTCATCAGAAGTCCCTTTCCAATAATCATTTGCTTTAATTATATCTAATATAGTATCATTATCTGGTACTTCATTATAATTATTTGTAATAACATCAATTAAATTAGCTGTAGTAGCTGTTGGTTTATTACCTTCAAATTTATAATATTTATCGTCAAAATTAAAGTTTTCATTTTCATTCAATAAATCATCTGTAATAGAACCAATTCTAGCACCTTGACTATCTAATTCTGATCTCTTTATAAGAGCTTTAGGACCATTCCTATCAAAATCTGATACTCTACTATAGCTTAATGCTATATCAATACTAGTTTTAGTTGAACCAAACAATTCTTCTAATAATATTTCATCATTCATATTCTATTCTTCATTTTCTATCAATTCATTTAAAACCATGTCTTCTAATTTATCACATAGTTTTAATTGTTGTTTTAAGAGTTCCTCTTCATCATCCATCATTAATTCATTTAAATAATCTATATGTGTAGATATCAATAATCTTACATCATTTATTCTATTATTATTTAAATAGTATAATATTTTATTATATTCATCATCATTTAATATCGAATGTGCTAAAAATAATATTTCTTTTTTAATTCTTTCTTCCATATTAAAATATTTTAATCCATACTCCAGGGTTTTCTTTATCTACGGAATATAGAGGCATTTTTCTAGGATTATTTGGATCAATTAATTCCCCATTTGCATACATAGCACTAGGGAAAACATATTGAACATTATCATCTTCAATAAAATCATGAGCAGTAAACAAATCTTGTAATACTTCAACACTATTACTAAAGTCAAATAATCTTTTACTATTTCTTACTTGATGATATCCTATAATTATAGGATCATCTTTACCTTTTTTCATAGCTTCAAACTCTTTTCTAAGAGCTTCTATTAAGTTAGGTTTGTTTTTATCAACATAACCTTTAACTATCTTTTTGCTAGAACTAAAAGATTGTATATTTAGTGTCCTAAGCCATTTACTGATAGTAGGAGAACTAAATATACCTCTTTTAGCTTTAACTTTACTATTTTTTAAAGAAGGAATATTTCCTTTTATAAAAATCATAATTATCTACTTATTTCTATTATTGCATCTGGATAGGTTTTACACGCTTCTAAATATTTTTCTACAAAGGGTATAAAATGTTTATATATACCCCATCCATTTGATGCATTAAATTGTTTATAATAATCTGGTTTAGATTTTAATTTATCTAAACCTTCTTCTAATAATTCAATTATATCACCTGCAAATTTACAATTAATTTCTTCTGGTCTCCATAATGCTTCATATATACCAGCTTCTTTTGCCATTTTACCTAAATTATGCGTAATATTAGCATCATATAAATATTCAACGTCATAAGTACTAGTAGGATCTTTTAAATATACATCTAAACTCATATTATTTATTTTTATTATACCATATTAAATGGTAATTATTTACCACTTTATTTTAAAATCAACCCCATTATTTGCTTCTATTAATAGATTAGCTTTTTTGAAATGATCACATTCCCATTTTTTATTACCACTTAAATAAGCTTCAATTGGATGACCACATTCAAATATATAATTAGTCTTGTCATCTACCAGTTTCTTATAATCTAAAACATTTTTACCCCAGAACATAAATACAATTCCAGAATATCTCAAATCTATAGCTTCTATTACTTCTCTAGTAAATCTTTCCCAATATTTAATATGAGATTTAGAATGACCTACTTCAACTGTTAAAGCTGTATTTAAAAGTAAAACACCTTGATCTGCCCAACTTTCTAAGGTGGGATCGAAATCAACATTTAAACCATTATAAACCGTTTCTTCAATACATTCTTTAATTTTAGATAACGAGGGGCACATTATACCCCCCGCTTTATCCTCATTGGCAAATGCCAAACCAGTTGCATTAAAATGATATGGTTCTAAATTTAATATAACTACTTTTAAATCTTTAAAGTTAGTTAATTCAAATGGTTTAAATATATCCATTTTAGAAGGACTTATTTTCTTATATTTATAATTTTTACTTATAAAATATAATAGTTTCTGAAAATATTCAGAATTTAATAGTTCTTTTAATGGATAAACCCATGTATTAAATAATCCAACTTTATCTATATTAACTTTTACCATATTATATATTAATCTTGATCTGGTGCATTAACTAATTCTCGTAAAATATCATCAACATTCTGCTCTTGAATACCATTATCTTGAAGGTGTACTATATCTAATGGATTAGGTACTCTATTAGGCCTGCCTCTTCTAACTCCAGGAACTGGAATTGGATCTGCAAAATACTGAACGCCACGGTCTACATTGTCTATATAATACTTTATAGAAGATATATCTTTTGCATATTTATTCTTTTTTTTATCTTCCCAATCTACACTATATGGTTTATAATAAAAATTACGTTCATTACATACTATATCACCAGATGATATTCTATTATATATATAACTTTGTCTAGCTGCCATATATTTAAATAACTCATTAGTAACATAATCTGAATATTTATTAGTATGTTGAAATACAATATCCTTTAACTTAATATTATTAAGAATATTAGGTTTAGAAAGAATAGCATCTTGATTAACTTTAGCATATTCTAAAATACTTACACACATGATTAAATAATTAACTATTTTATTAACATCTAATGTTGGTGTATGTATTCTAAATTCAACTGTTTTCTTATTACCAAATAATAATGGTATTAAGTTAACATAATGATATCTAGATTTAATATTCCATTTACTCATACCATTTGGATCAGATGGGTGACTTTTTACATCATCTAAATTACTGTTAAATCTATTATAATCATAACCCATAGATAAGAAATTAAAAAGAACATTAAAATTCTGTTTAATATTAGTATCATTAATAACTGGGTCCATTAACATTATAGTTTCATTAATAGGAAAAGCTTTAGTATAATTCTTCCTTTTTACTCCATAATTATATTTTTTATAAATAGGAAATAAACTAAAGAATTCTTCCTCTGTTGCTATTAATAATTTAAATAAAGCTAAAAAGAACTTTTCTGTTCTTGGAATACCTCCTATATGTAAATGCAAAGAACATGATTCGTCGTATTCTGTTCTTTTATTCAACTCACTTACAGAATCTATCAAAGATTGCAATCCTTTTTTATCTTTTAATGGTATAGTAACATATTCTAATCCATTTATACTACCATCTCTTAATGGTATCAAACCTAATTTTTTATTAATTCTTTCAGGTACAAAACCTTGTGTAGTTTCAAATTCAAAACCAAAAGTATAGTCTTTTATTACTTTACCATATTTTTCAACAGTAGAGTTTAAAGTACTATTATTATATTGGTCATACCATTCGATACCTTGTTTTATATCATTCTTAGAATCATAATTTAAACTTTGTTTATAGTTTTTATTACATGGAACAGGTGTTATAAAACTTAAAGCTTTAACTTTATTTCTTTCATAGTATATACCATCTTGTAAAGATTCTTTATAATAAATAGAATCTTTAACTATGTCTTCATTTATTAGGTTATATGTATAACCTTTATAATTTAGTAATAAATTTTCATTATCAATAGTTTTTGAAAAACTACCAAATACAGGAAGACCTTTTTCATCTATACTAATTACTCCATTGCTGATTAAAATGCTCATATTTTTTATAACATAACTTTTTATTAAATTATCATACACAATGTATCCTGTATTATATTTATAATATTTATCATTTATTAAGTAACAGTGACCTGAATTCTCAATAAGAGGATCACCTATTTTCCAGTAATCCCCTTTTATTTTTTTACATTGACTTTTATCATATTCTAAACCATCAATGGCAATTACTTTCTTTTCCATTATATTATTCTTTTACTTCTAAGGTTATTAACTTGGATGTTTTACTAATAAAATCTTCTAATATACTTATAGCTTCTTTAGCTTGAGGTAATTCTTTAAACTCATCTAATTCTTTAAGTAATATAGGAAATTGTTTGTAAGGAGATGTGAATATAGAATCAATTTTCGTTTCTAATTCAGCTTCTAATTTAATATTATCAGCAGCTATTACATCTGTAAAATTAACTTCTTCAACATTATTAAGTTCATCTTCTATAGTTTCAAATATACCAACTTTACCTGTAATTGATATCACTTTAGTTTTAGATTTAGATTTATCATCTTTATTATCTTTATCTTTTCTAGTATATAAAGATATTAAATTACCTTTTTTTATATTATATATATTTTCAGATAATAAAGGACATATATTTCCTGTAAAAGGTTCATTATTCAACAAGATATTTTGATTAACCATTGGTTTAAATTCCTTAGTTATATCTATAATAGGATGAAAAGAACAACAAGATAGAGATTCCCAAGGAAATATAGATTCATCTTTTTCATACTTTAAACATGCTTTATAATCTAAAACATCTTTAACCATTACACCATCATAAAAATAAAATATTGGTGGTGAAGTGATTTCTATCTTATTATTGTGAACAAAAGGAATACTTCCTTTCTTTGCGTTTTCATGATTAAAACTTACAAAGTTATCAACATAAAAAGGTTTATTTACAATATGCCAAAAAGCTTGTTCTGCATCACTAACTTCTTGTCCCAAAAAATATAAACCAAAATCTTTTATAAAACAAAATCCACCTTTTAATAAATGACCATTCCTCCAATATCTTAATTTTTCAAAGTATATTCTTGACAGATTATATAATCTATCTACTTTATCATTATAAATATTTACATTATTTTTATTAATAGAATAAGCTTGAGAAGGATATACATCTTTATTAAGTTTTTTATCAGGAATATTATTTTTTTTATAAGAATTTTGTTGTTGTGGATATATCATCTCTTGTTGAGCACCATATCCTGCTTTTTGATGTCTATGTTCTCTATTTATTTTAGTTTTTTTAGCTTTAGATACATCACCATCTGTTACTTCATATACAGTATTATGTTCAAATTCAAACACAGTATCATCTGTACCACCTATAGCAAAGAGACTTTCTTTAATAGATGAAACATATAAACTATTTCTAGTTTCTATATAATAATACAAAGGTCTTTCTTCTTCTTCTTTTGGTGATAACGGATATAATTTTGATTTACCATGATAATAATATACCACATTAGGTTTAGTTAAATCTGAAAAAACTAAAGCTGCTGCTCCATTATATTCAGAAAGAACTTTATAATTCTTATCTACATAAATACAATTTAATAATATCTCACTATCAATTATATCTCTTTTTGAAATAAAGTTATTAATTTTAAGAGATCTTTCAGTTTTAATGTTTCTTCTTTCTGCTAAATCTTTATGATTTAATAATGAACCATTATGAACACCTACAAATTTATATCTATCATTATGTGTTCCAAAACCAAAAGGATGTGCATTATGTACATCATGTGCACCAATAGTAGCCCACCTAGTATGACCTATGACTTGAGGATATAATTCAGGTGAATCATATCCTACATTACTAATGAAATCTCTAAATACTTTAGTTTTATCAGTACCAACACTTATTTCACCATCAATACCTATACCACAAGAATCAACACCTCTTTTTTCATTAAATATACCTAATATATTGAATTTATATTTATCAAACTTTTTAGGATTTTTTCCAGACCAAGCCATTATACCACAATTTAAGGTATTAGATTTGGATTTAAATAAAATATTTAGTAATGTAATACCTGTTAGGTATGCTAATATTGTATATAACATCTTTTATTTTTTTTCTTTAATTTTTACTTCGTTTTCTATTTTTAATAATAACTCAATACTTCCGTTTACATCATTATAGTCAATGATATCTCTTACTTGTTTTGAATAAGTTTCAATAAGAGAATCTATTTTTCCAGTGTTAACTAAATCGATAGCTTTTAAAGTTCTATCATATACCCAACCAATAGTTTTATCATTTTTAATCCAGAAATTGGATAATGTTCTATATTCAATACCATAATCTTTAAATCTGAAAGAGCCTGCCTTACCATACATTGTTCTTCTCTTTGTATCAGAATCAAGTAATATTGAATCTAGTCCTAAAGTTATATCCATAGCATATATTAGTTTTTCACTAACATCTTGATCTGGATTATCATATCCTACATGAATATGTCCACCGCAACATCTTAAATTACCTACATTTTTAGGAGGTTCATTAATATCTTTAAGATAAACATTAAAATCAGGATCACAACCAAATACTTTGCTTTGATCAGTAGTTAATTGAGTTGGATCTAATTCCCCAGATGCAGAATAGTTAAGGTTAAAACCTTTTAATTTTACTAATACATCAAGATAATCTTTAACATAATTTATACTACTTATAAAATGTTCTTTTTTATTACATGGTGGTATATTAAATTCTACCATCACATTATCTTCTTGTATATAATGACCTTCAAAGTCAATAGATTTAGGTTTTTCCTTGGTTCCACCAATAATACCTTCAGCTGAAACTATTTTACCATCTTTTTCAAGAAATAATTCAGGATCAGCACCAATATATACATTTTTTATCATATATTTATATTTAAAGTGTTTCTAATTATTTTTATTATTATTTGTTTACTTTTTTCATCAAAACTTGGAAATTCAGGATGAGATTGTATAGCAAGTGATTTACTATGTTTAAACTCAACTATTTCAGGTTCTAAGAAATTAGTAGGAACTTCTATTTGTTCATTGTTACCATTTAAATATACATTACTATTATAATAAGTAGACCAACCTATTAAATTATATTTTTCTGGATTCATACTAAAAGGATACATCATTTGATGATGAGTAGAAGTAACTTTTATTTCAGTATTTTTACTTATACCTGGATAATTAAGACTTACAAAATGAGGAGAAGTATGATTTTCAACATGTTGAATAACTTTACCACCGTTTATAGCACATAATAATTGTGAACCTCTACAAATACCTAATTTTGGTGTATTAGTATATAACATTTCTTCTAATATTCTAATTTCTTTCTTATCTCTACTAGGATCTATTGAAGTATAGATACCTTTGTTTTCACCATAATATTTAGGATCAACATCTGCTCCTCCTGTTACTAAAATTAAATCATATCTAGTATCGTATGAAATATCTTTAAATTCTACAAAGTCTATATCTTTTGTATTAAAGATTGTCATTAACAGATTTGCATAATCTGAATTAAAACCTGTATCTACTAATATTTTTTTATTCATTACATTTTTTATTTAATAATTTTGTTATTTCTTCTATGTATTTAATTTCAGTTATATTACCAAAACTAGGAGCACTATTAATTTCAATAATTATAAATTTTGGATCATTATTAATACTACCATCTTTATTTCTATTAGATTGGATTTTTAAATCTATAGCTCCTATATCTAATTTAATAGATTTTAATGATTTAACACATTCTTCTATTAACTTATCCCAATTATTAGGTTTATCAAATAATGGATTTTCTTCTACTATCCAAACACAATGGTCATTATTTCTATACCATCTATCTTTATTATCAGTTCCATTCTTTAACATTTTCCTACATGCATAAAAATAACCATTTTCAGTTACATGAATACGATATTCTCTAACATAATTATAATACTTTTCAAATATATAATTATCTAAATCCTTACCTTCCATCCAAGCTTCTAATGATTCTTTATTATCATGTTTAATATTACCACGACCTCTACTACCATAAATATTTTTAGAAATAATAGGATAAGGTAATTCATGTAATCTTAATATAACATTTTCTTCATTTTCTTCTCTATAGAGTTGATATTCATGATTAACTATATCATTTTCTGGAAGTGTATATAAAGACCACCATTCTGCTGTTTTAATACCATCTTGAGTGAATAATTCTTTCATCCATCTCTTATTAGAACTATTCTTAATAGCCTCAATAGTATTAATCTCAATTCTATTACCACCATTAGTAACTGTATCTTGTAAATCTGTAGTAGAACCTAATCTAATAACTGATTTACAAGGAAATAATGGTAAATTTTTATTTCTAGGTCTCAATATTTCATGAGAAGGATGTCTACTTCTTAATCTAGGTCTATACATTGCAGCCAGTTACTTTTAATTGTTGAACATGTTCTTTCCAGTCACCTGTTTTTACTTTTTTTGAATTAGTTACACTATGATTATAGAAATAAGTATAAGCTTTACCATAAGGTGTATTAATTATTTCTCTAATATAATAATCATCTTTAGAATTCCTATAACCTTCTAGCATGTCTAAATGAGCTAATTCTTCATGATTTACTTCATATACTTCCATTGTTACTGAAGTATATCCTTCTTTTTTTAAACCAGGAAAACTACCTAAATCATATAATTCATAAATAGGATCAGTTTTAAATTCACCTAATAATTCATTATTTTTTAAATAAAACTTATGATTACTAAGTCCTTTCCTAAGTGATCCATATACACTTACTAAAATTTTATCTTGCATTTTTTTATTTTTAATATGGTAAATAACCATTTATCATTTCAATTAATATGCTTTTAGCTTTTTCTTTACCAACATTTTTAACTAAGTCACTAAAGTCTTTACTTTTATGCTTTTCATCAATATTTATTTGAAAGAACTTATATTTATCAGCTAATTTTTTACCAAATTCATAACCCCAGTTTACTTCTTTATCATAATCATTATCATATAGTAAATATATAGATAAAAATCTATTATCTAATTCTTTTATTATATGATCTTTAGGTATAGTAGCTTCTGATTGTAATGAAATAGAAGATATATCTGTTAAATTAGTAATAGCCATTACATCTTTTAATGATTTAGTTATTACTAGTATATCAGATTTATCTGGTAATTGATTCCAACCTTGCCATACTGAAGCATCATGATTATTTAACCATTTATAATCCTCGTTATAAGGTTGATATATTTTATAAGTTTCTTTATCATCTTTGTATTCAGTAAAACAATATGCAAATTTATCCATAAATATAGGTTTACCATTAATAAATATATATGAAACTGGTGTTACATTATATTCATTTAATTTATCTATATCTATTCCAAATTGCATCCAAAAAGTAAGATCATGTAATTTCCATTCTCTACTTTTTTTACGTAATTCAAAATTGTTAGCTGTAGCAATTAAATAATCTTTATCAGGATAATCTTTTGGATTATAACTTTTAGATGTTTTCTTTATATACTTAACATGAAAATAATCTTCTAAATTAAAATCTATAGCAATTTTACTTAATGCTTCAAAATAATTTAAACCATATTTTAATTGTACAAATTTTATAAAATCACCACCACCTATTCTATAATCATTAAAACAAATTTCACCAGTAGTTTTAGATACAAAATATCCAAATGATGGATTATTATCTGTACTTAATGGAGACTTAACTCCTGTATTTAAAATTATATCTGAACCAGTATAAAATCTATAAACATCTATATCTTGTATATGATTTAATAAGCCTTCTTTTGATACTAACTCTTTATTTAAATTAATCATATAATTTAAGAATTAAAAAAAGGGTGATAAATTAATATCACCCTTATTATTTTTATTTACTATACTTGGTCTAACCAGTTTTCTTCTACAACTTCACCAGATCCAGAATCCATGCTATCCATACCATTATTAGCAGGAGCATCAGGAACAATTCTTTCAAGAATATCATCCTCATTAGGTCTAAGAGTAGTTGGCTCTGTACCAGCTGGTTCAATAAAGTTAAAGAACCTAAGTCCCATAAATTGTTTCACATAACCTCTATTTCCATAGTTAGCATATACATTGAACAATTTACCTTTTGCATTATCACCAATAAGTTTAAATAGTACATCATAAGCTTCTTTAGAGCTACTTACAGCAGGGAATACAAAGTCTTTACCTAGTACAGCCACTGCTATACTACGAACTCTAGAAACAGCTGTTCTTTCTGATTTCTTATTCTGTTCTTCTGTTTTTTGAGTATTAGGTGACCAGTAATAGAAACCTTCATTAATTTTTCCTTTACTATCTCCTATAAATAGTTTATAGTTAGGGGTATTAGCTTGAGTTGAAGGGTCTTTCTTCTCAACACTAATTTCTACATTTTTAACTAATCCAGCAACACCATCATTAAAAATTGAGCTTCCGCCAAATTCTTTTTCATCATTTAAATCAAACATATTTTATTCTTTTTTTAATTTTATTTTAATTATTTATAAATATTTTACTCCAATCTGTAGTTATTTCATTATTTTCATTTGATATAGCAACTACAATTTCTTTACCAATCAAATGTTTACTTCTACCACCTACAATAAGTGATTCTGAAGGTTTAAAATTAATAATAGTTTCGTTATCTTTACGATATACATAACCTATTGCATCTACTTTACTACATAGTATAGAAGATGATTTACCTATTAAATCTAAACCTCTTTCTGTGATTTCTTCTCCTCTAATTTCTATGAGTTTATCCTTGACATGCCCTGAAATAATTAGTGTATCACAAATACTTTCTAAATCATTAATAAGTTCAAATAAAGCCAATCTTGTAAATCTATAACCTGCTCCATTTCCTAATGTAGTTACATCGTTACCTACCCAATTACGACCTTGCATTATATTCCATAAAGTACGCAACTACTTTATGCGTTTAATTATAACTGTATTAAATTATATTCATTTTCATCATTATTGTTTTCTAAGTACATATAAATTTCTTCTTCAGAATTAGTTTCAATTTTAGCTTCTATTTGACATATTTCTATTAAATTCATAGCTTGAGTATCTATATCATAGACTGTTATTGTTTTCCAACCTGTAGTTTCTTCTATATTTTCTTCTAAATCAATTTGTTGTAGATGTTTTTCTACTACATAATATAAATTTTGCATAATTTTTATTTTTATTAATTAAACTGCTGCATATTACTATGCAGATTAGACTATATCTTCATCCCTGTTAGGATGTTCTCCTTTTCCACTACCATTAACTTGTAGTGTACTCCCTCTCGGGATAGTCGTTGAACTTTTTTTCATAAACTTATATATTTTTTCAATATGTTGTAAGAATTCATTAAATGAATATTTGTTTTTCATAAAATTACATTTTTTACAACAAGGGACTACATTATTTTTAATATAACCTAAATCATTATTTAATCTATCAATACCATTAGAGTCTTTATCATTACAATAAAAACAATTTAGATTGATTAAATTAATAACATCATTTAAATTAATATTAAAATTAATATTTCTAGTTTTTGCATTCCCTTTATATGAATTATATACTTTTCTATATTTACGTAATTTACTATATTTTTCTTGAGCTAATTTACTTTGTAATTTATTAGCACAATTTATACAACATTGTCTATTTTTTAACAATATTGCATCACTACGTAAAATAGAATATGTATTACATTTTAAACATAATATTTTATAAAATTTTCTGTGTTTTAATTGATGTGAAAATTCTATAACTTTTATTATACCAAATGTTTTATTTACATATTTTTTATCAAGTTTTGAAAACTTAGCTGCTGATTGTCCATTTATTGTGTTATTTTCCATAACACAAATATACAAAATATTATTGACAATTCCAAATATTTTCCAATATTTTTATTTATTTTGTCTTTAGGATATTCCAGCAATTAAAAGAATTTTTCCATTATAATTACTTATAAGGAGCCCCCAATTACAAGGCGTGTCTTTATAAAGTTTATTAGCATATGGTAATACAATCTCTTCAAGAGCTGTTACAGTGTCCAATGCAATAAAGTTATAAGTATAATGACCCAAGGCTTTATTGGATTCTCTAATCTTATTTATTAATTTTTTAAGTATTATAATCGGTAACACTCCTTCTTTTTCTGCTTCTGATATTACATCATATTTTAAAGCATCTAAGAAATCAGTACCTTTTTCTAAATCTATTATAAGACAATTATCTAAACCAGAAAGTACTGTACTTTTACCTGATTTTTCTTTGCCAAATAATACTATACTTCTAGGATTTACTCTAGAAGCTAAAATCTTTTTTTTTGGTAATTCCATTATCATTTTATCATTTTCCGTCCTTCACCTACCACTATTTATTTATTATTCATAAAGGTCCATTGTACACCTTTGAGACCTTCTTTTAATTTTTCATAAAACTCATCAAGAGTTATTATATTTACTTCTTTACCTAATGAATGATTATTAGCATATTCAAAATTACATATATTATAAAAATATAAAAATCTAGCTAATTTATCTTTATATTCACATCTACCTTCTTTTAATAATTCAAGAAATAAAAGTGTTCTGTCAACTTTATTTCTTGAAAATTCATCAAATAAAAATCTAATACAAGTACATATAATTAAATTAAAATAACAACTTTTAGTATTATAAAACATAAAATTATCATCCTCAATACTATATTCTAGATTAAACATTTCACCAATGTATACTAAATAAAAGTAATGATAATTAAAAGTCTGTTTGCATTTTATATTAATTAATTTAATATAACATTCATCATTTACTCTATCTTCTAAGTATATGTAACATCTTTCTTTTTTATAAGAATTTAAAAGTATTTTATCTTTATCATATATTTCATAACTTACATTTTTAGTACTAAACTCTATCATAATATTAACTATAATGTTTCAACTAATTCTTTAACTTCTCTTTTTAAAAAATATGCTGTATCAGGTACATTATCTTCTTCAAACTCTTTTAATGTTTTAGGTATAACTTCTCCAACACATGAATGATTAAAATAAGAATTATATCTAGGTTTTGGTGATAATAAATTATCTTTTATACATGTTGTTAAAAATAAAAAAGGATCTTCTTCATTATAATCTAATAACTTGTTAAAAAATTGTTCTTTATCTAAACCAGTATCATTATCCCATATTAACCTTACAAAGTTTAATAATAATAAATTCTTATTATAATGTTTATTAAATGCATATTTATACATTATATAATAATCATTATTTTTTTCTTGAATTTGAATTAAATTACATTCAGTTATCTTATTTAATATATAACATAGTTTTTCAACTTTATCTATATTTAATATATGAAACTTACTACATCCTGAACATGATATATCAATATATATTACGTCAGGTATATCTTTTCCTTCTTTTATACCCCAATCATTTACTGAAGTTATTCCAGCCCAACATGCACTATTATGATTTATAATAAATATATTATCTACTTTTTTATAATAGTAACAATTATAACATCTTCTCATATCTAATTATTATAAGGTAACATTTCAGCTTTTATACTTGGATATGATTCATAGTTTTTTAATGTAAAATCATTAATTTCTAAACTATTTAGCATCTCATCCAAACTTCTTGTATTAGTTAATCTTTTAGAAGCTAATTTAGATATTTCCAATTTACATTCATTATATCTATCAGAATCATTTCTTAACTGTTCTTTAACTTGAGGTAAATGAGGTTCATAAATATGTACATTACTTAAATCACCTATAATACCTTTAGGTATCATATTGGTCATTTTACCTATAATATGTGCTAAAAGAGCATAAGAAGCAATATTAAATGGTAAACCTAAGAATGTATCAACACTATGTTGATGCCATTTTAAAGTGAATTGGTATTTAGGAGCTTTAATTTTATCAAAAAAATCATGACCACCATTTTTATAAGAATCTATATTACTTCCATGATAGGGTTGTACATATTTATTTCTTTCCCCCCAAGTTAAAGGTTCAACTAATATCTCAAAACTCCAGTGACATGGTGTTAAAGCACATTGGTCTTTTTCTGATGGATTCCAAAAAGTTACTGTTTTCTTAGTAGCCATTGGATTAGTTTTAAGAGTATTGATAAGTTCTGCAAATTGGTCTATATAGTTCATTCTATGAGGTAAATCCCCCATACTAAAATAAAAACTTGATCCTAACCATTTTCTTAATTGAGCACCATATCCTCTACCTATGTCTCCTACCCAACTTTCTGCATTTTTTACATTGTCAATATACTCTTCTAAATTATCACAATCTAGATATCCTTTAGATAAATAATAATTATAAGCATCTTTATTCCAAATATTAATACCGTTATCTACAAGATATTTAATATTATCAGAACCTCTTAAAATCCATAGTAGTTCACCTACTACACCTTTCCAATGTAACTTTTTAGTAGTTATAGCTGGAAAACCGTCTTTAAAATTATGTACAATTGTAGCATGCGGTATTTGAATGCGATTAATACCTTTCCTATTAGGATCTTCATATTTGTAACCATTGTGTAATATATCCAATAATAAATCATGATATTTTTTATCTATAACTGCCATTTCCTTTTATTTTAGTCATAATAATTGTTTTTATTAATAAACTTATTTACTTCATTTTTTGGAAATACTATACCATATTCTACTGTAATTTCCATTTTTTTACCAGACATGTGATATAAGAAATCATTCCAATCTAAATTATTACTGTCTAATAATGCTATAACTTCTTCTTTATTCATTATTTATGTATTTCAGTTAAATGACCTCTTTCCGCTGTAGGAAACTTAATTTTAATTATTTTATATTTTTCTTTCCATGTAGGAATTTCAAATAGACATTTATCATCTATATAAACATCTGCTGATATTTTTCTACAATCATTCCCATACTTTTCAATAAGGTGTGGAAAATTAGTATTAAAATAATGAAATTTTATACCTCTTTTATTTAAGAAATCTATAGCAGAACAAGCTGGATGATCTGTTCTACATGTATTAATTACTATACCATAACCTTCTTTATAAAGTTTATTGATATATTTTTTAGCACCTTTTCTTTCTTTACCTACTTTAGGATAAGATACTTCACATATCGTACCATCAAAATCAATAGCTATTAGTACTTCTGGTTTATTATTATTCATAATTTATTATATTTCCATTACTAGTTAATATTCCAAATTTATTGTCTGTTACAACACTTCCATTTGAAAATAATGTATCACAAATAGATAATTTCATTATCCCTGCATTAATTATATTTTTATAATTATGGATATGTCCAAATAAACATAACTTTGGTTTAATTCTATTTATAATATGATTTTTAAGTGAACTACATCCACAAAATTCTAAATCTCCTAATTTACTCTCAGATAAATCTAATATTCCTTTAGGTGGTCCATGAACTATAAATATATCAACATTTTCATCTACTTGTTTCCAATGTTTATCCATTTTAGATCTATCCTTCATAAAATACCAATTACCAAATGAAGGTGTATTAGGACTTCCAAATATTTTAATACCTTCAATATCTATATAATCATTTTCTAAATATATAATATTGTAATGTTTACACCATTCTTTAAATTTTTTACTTACAGAATGAGCATAAGCATCATGGTTTCCTGCAATTAATATTTTAATAGGAATATTTATATTTCCATACCAATGTAAAAAATTTAATGCTTCAGGTTCATTTTTATAAGTATCATAATAATTAGTAAAATCTCCTGAATGTATAACTATATCAATATTGTTAGGTATATTTAATAATTCATGATAACTATGACTATCACTAATATGCCATATCTTTTTCATTTTATTTTATATTTTTATCAATATGTCTATCATCCATATCTTTTCTAAATAAGAACATGTATGATAAAAACATTGCATTACATAATATATGACCTACATGTTGTAATTTACTTTCAGGATCATTATCTTCTCCATTTAAAAATGAATAAACATGTCTTTGTAAACTTTCACATATCTCTGTATATTTTAATCCTTTTGTCCAATTCCAGCTATCATATTTTTCAGCACCAAACATTAATACTCTTACCATTGGTTCTAAAGCTAACCATGATACTAATGACCATTTTAACTTTCCTTCATTTAATCTTGTTCCTTTCTCCATTAATAATATTTTATTTCATTATTACTATTATCATAAATAGTTATTACATTAAATCTAATATCATTTAATCTTTTAAATTCTTCTAATAATATATTAGATACTTGATTAAGTAAAAAGGGATTATTCATAATAAGTTCTAAATAATTATTGAATTCATTTAGATTTTTAACCTTAAATGTAGGATTTAACTGTAATGTTTCATATAATACATGAGATGGTATACTATTATTATTTCTTATTTTTAAATAAGATTCTTTATTTAATTCCATCCATCTTCTATTTTTTCGTTTAAGTACTCCATTGCTTGATTACAATATATAATACCGTCTATTTGATTACTATTAGCTTCTAATGTATAAAATGTGCTATTAAAAGGTTTTTTAAGATTATATCTAGTATCTACTTCTCTAGCTATAGATCTCCAACTATAATCATATTTGATTCTTAATAATTTTATAAACAATGCTTTAAATTTAGTCATAATTAATTATTTCTCCATTTTTTTATAAATCTATATACTCCTTCCATTGATTTTTCATTATTAGGTAATGGTAATTCTTTAAAATAATTAACAGCACCATCAAAGTATAATGGACATATAGTACCAGCACCACCTTCTCTACCACCTATTATTTCTAAAAATCTAATATTATCTTTAAAGAATTCAATATCATATCCTAGATACTTAGGTATTTCATGTCTATAAGGACTAAATAATCCAAATATAACATTAGCATCTCTTTGTGTTAATTTAGAATCACCTAACCCATCTAAACTAGGTTTTAATTTATTAAACTTAGCATTTTCTAAACTTTCTTGAGCTGCTGCTTGTTGTTGAATAACTACAGGTATGTAATTATATTTATTTCTTAATCTTACTAAATAATTGGATGATAATTTATCAATTGATTCTTTAGTTGTTAAATTTCTACCATTTTCTTTTTCTGTAGAAATTAAAGAAATATGATCTATTATTATAATAACGTATTCATCAGGATCATTTGGTTCATACCAATCATCTATTTCTTTTTCAAAAATTTCACCAGTCTTATTATTTACAAACTGTACTTTTTTTTTGTGTTGAGTACCGTTATTATTAGCATATTCTCTTAATAAATTATATATACCTGTAGGATTTCTTATATCATCAATAAATTCAACTACTTCTTCTATCTTAGCAAAATAATCTTTATATTTATCAATAATATCTAAATATTCTTTAGGAAGAATATTATCTGATTTAGTACTTTTTAAATCTTTAGGACTTATCCTTATACCTTCTTTAATAAAAAGTATATTAGAAAAAGAAGATAACATTTTTTCTTCTTTTGTCATTTCTAATGTAAAATAAAATATTTTTAATCTTACATTTAAATTATTATCTATTACTTGTTGTATAGGATTATACATAAATAAGTGATCAGCTATTTGTGTTTTTCCTACTTTACTATTAGCAGTATCTAGATAATATTTACCTTGTTCTATTCCTGGACTTTCTTCTTCAAATCTAGGTAATCCCCAAGGTATACAGTTAACTTTACCAGAAAGTATTCTCTCTCTTCTTTCCTCAATCTTCTCTCTTACTCTCTTGAATAAACTCATTTTTTATTTCATATATTTTTCTTTTTTGCTTGTGAAAAATTCATTAACACTGTCTATACTATTACATTTTATAAAGTTACTTGTATATTTAATTAAAGTATCAGACGGTTTCCATGAATGACCTGTATGACCATATACACCTACCATATTAATTTTACTATAAAAATAACAAAATCTAGCTAATTTATTACGATATTTACATTTACCATGTTGTAATTGTTTATGTAATTCATCATGTATTGGAAAATCTCGTTTATTTTGAAATTGTTCATATAAAAATCTTATTAATGATCCTACTAACATATTTTTATATAAACCAGGTAACATTTTAAATTTAAAATATGTATTATCAAATTCAGATTCTAATTTTAACATATCTGATATATATTGTAAATAAAATAAAGTATATTCTTTAGTTTTTTCACATTCAAAGTTATATATTATCATATAGTTGCCTTTTCTATAATAATCATATAAACTAGAATAACATGCTGTATTTTTAAATTCCTTTATAACTTTATCATCTTTCATTATAGTATAGGATACTTTTGCCCAAATATAATTACTATACATTTTATAAATTTTTAATATACATTTTTAAACTTCCTGTATTAGGATAACCTATTCTTCTTTCAAATTCATGTTTATTTTCAAAACCTAAACTAATTAAATTCTTTTCAAGTTCATTCTCACCAGGACTTACAATTGTAAATACAGATGTTTGACCATTCCCTGTTGTTATACCTACTTCTTTATTAGCTAACATTTCTTTAGTTAGTTGATCTAATTTCCATTGAATAAGATATTTAGGTGTATCATTATTTACTCTACTTAATTGACATAATGCACAGCAATCTGTTGTCGTTTTAATCATTTTTATTTATTTTTAAATAAGATTTTATAGCATGATAATGTTTTAAATACTTACTATATGAACTACTAGTACACATATTCATATATTTTTGTTTACTAGGATCATATACATAAGTTGAATATTTACCTTTATGAAATACAACTTTTTTTACATCATGACAATATAAAGTTCTAAGTTTGTTTTCTATTACACATTTAATTAATACATAATGAATCATAGATAAACTATATTTACCCCCTAAAATGTATTTTTTTATATATTGAGGAGTTAATCCTGTATAATAATATACTCTTTCAAGATCCTTATTAAACCTATTCTCATATTTTCTATATTTTAAACCCTCATCATATACTGGTAATTTATGACCTGTTATTTCACTTAATATAATGTTTTCAATATTAAGTAATTCTTTTTTTAATTTAGATTTTAACATTTTTATTTTAAATTACTTGTCCATCCTTCTTGTTTATAATTATCTACTTCATCTATAAAAGCAGATAACCTAGATGATTCTTCTTTACCATCTTTTTTAAATATAAAATAATCTGCTTGTTGTAAATATGTAAAATCATTTAGTGAATTAATATAAGCATCAGCAGCTTTTAATATCTGTTCAATAGAATAAGATGGGTTTTCTTTCATCCATCTTTTTAACTTTTCTTTACAAGCTTTAGGTGAACCCATTGAACCCATTTTAAGACCTTTCCATTTATTTCTAAATACTTCTACATTCTCTTCTAATTCCTGATTAATTTTACGAGAAGATTTACTAACTATTAATTTATTATTAATATTAATATCTACTTCTATTGTAAGATTATTTAAAATATCAATAGCTTTCTGTCTTAAAGAAAATTCAATACCTTCTATATCTTCTTTTTCAATCTTTATTAGATTTTTATGTTCTAAAGAATCAGCTATTTCATGATAAATAATAGAATAATCATTAAATTGTTTTTTTTTAAATATACATAATAACTCATCAATAGTTATATTATATTTATCTAAAATATCTAAGTTTATTATTAAAGATTTTCCCATATTTCTAATATTTCATTCATTGAGTAAAAACCATTAACTTTTTTATCTCTATTATCTTTAGATAATATACCTTCGCTATCATAAAATAAAAATACTACATTTTTAATATCAGTACAATAAAAGAAATTAAGATTTGCATTATCATGTAAATGTTTTAGTATTACATGAAATCTTTTAATACTAATAGAAGGATAATATGTTTTTACTATTCTATATAAATCTTCAAAACTTCTTCTTTTCCCATTACACTGTATTATCGTACATCTTTTGTTTTTATATGTATTACAACAATAAAAAGTATCATTATCATCCCACCCTCTAGTTTGTCTATTAAATATAGAAATAATAAAATTTTTAACACTTCCTTTTCTTCCTACTCGTGTATATATTGGAAAATATTCAATATTCTTCATTATAATAATTTAAACTATTAATATAAGCATCGCTAATAATTTCATCTACCATACCTTCACCTTTACAAGTATGACATGTTCGAGGATATTTACCTTTGTATAACTCTTCTGTTGTTCCTAAACAATTAGGACATTCTACTAATTTTGGCATTTAATTTCATTTAAATTGATTTATTATTTTATAACATTCGTTAATATAATAATTATAATTAATATTATAATCTTCTTTATCCTCATATTTATTAAATAATGTACATTTTGATCCAGCTTCAATATTACTTTCCCTATCTTTAGCTTCAATAGTAATATCATCTTTTATTACATCAAATATATTTAATTGATTAGGATATTTAATTTTAAATTTATCTGTTTCTGTAAGTTTATTTTTTTCTAATGGTGGTAACTTCTTAATAAGCTCATAACCATCGTTAGATACATAATATCTATTCATACGAGCAAGAGGTTCATCTATTATATTTAAACCTTTTATATCACGTTTAAATAAGTTATTTTGACCTTTCATCTTAGCTCCTAAACAGAAATCAAATATACCATAGTTTTCAGCAAAAGGATAACTTATATTCTTAGATATCCAATTATAAATAGTGTCTTCAGGTTTTATATTATTAATAAAATAATTAGCTAATGCGACAGGTACAATACGTTTACTATGATTTTTATGATAATCTCTATCAATTTCGAAAGCACCTTTAAATTTTAACTTATCATCTACTGTTACACTAATATAATTATTAACATCTCTCATTATAAGTTTTTTATAAATTTGAGATTCTATACCTATACCTGATAACTCTGCCATTTCTTGATATACTTTATCAACTATTTCTTTTTCAGAACGTTTAATAACAAAAGCAGCACCATCTGTATTTTCAAAACATATTTTACAATATGTAGTAGCATTTTTTACTTTTTCACTAAGCATTGTTAATAATAACTGACCATTAATAGTAACAGCTAATTGCCATTTAGGATCATATAAGAAACTATATTCATCTTTACTTAAACCATATGCTGAATTAAGTAAAATTTTTAATACATAATTTCTAGGATCTGACTTAGGATAAGTCTTTCTTTCTTCATAAAAACCTTCATATATTTGATTAAATATTTTTTCTGGTATATGTTGAGGATGTAATCCATTTTTAAAGGTAAGATGTGGATAAAATGAAGCAAAATCTAAGTCATATACTATATAATTATCAGTTGATTCATATATAATAGCTCTATCTCCAAAACTATGTAATCCACCTTCACCATATTCTCTTCTTACATTTAAATAATCTATAGAATATGACAATTTAGAACATGGTTTCCATGTGATAGATTTAAAATAATCTAATACTTCATTATTTTGTTTATCTTCAAATTTAATATAAGGAAATATAATATCCTTTATATCTATACTTTGATGATATGATCTCATTTTATTTAATTCTTTAGAATGAATATTCATATCTTTTGATAAATACTTACCAAATATTTCTTTAGCCATTCTAGTTTCAGAAGCATTAATAACATTTATCTTTTCTTCTTTAGTATAGAATTGTCTTATTTCAATGTGTTTTAAAGACTTTGTAAAGAATTTATATGTTTCTAATACATCATGTTTACAATAAGAGATAACCTTATCCATGTTCTCAAGAGTCAGTAATGAGCCGACAGGATAAGGTAAATCTCTTACATCTTTACTTCGCATAGCAAATTCAAGCCATTTTACATGTTATTAATCTTAATATTTCTATTAAGTTTAGACTATATCATTATAATATTTGGAATTTATAACCTTTACATTGGATTCTTTGGTTATTTAAAACTTGATATATGCTAGAATTATGAATTTTGAGAAGTTTAGATGCTTTTTTAGGAGTACTATACCCTAATGATTCATTGAATATTGTAAATATTTCAATTGTATTATTTTTTATATTATCTTCAAAATATATTAAATTATTAAAAGTTTGTTTTTTTGTATAATATAAATATTTTGTACCTTTATTAGTATTAATATTTCTATGTAGATTAGATGAAGCTATATTTAAATCTAGTGAACATTCTATTAATGAAGAATATTTTTTATATAATCTACCATAAATATCATATACATATAATGTATATGATTTAGAATTATTATTATGACTATAATTTTTATTTTTATTCCAACTTTCTAATTTAATAGGTTTAAAATTATATTTATAATCTTTAGAATATATAAAACCATAATTTTCATTTTTAATGGTTTGTTGTTTTTTAATAGATTTATATACTCTTGATGATTTTAAATTTATATCACTTATTAAATCATATTCTTTTAATATATTACCTTTAATATCTATTTTATAAACAGAACTATATCCTCTAGAACGTTGCGATTTAATTATAGATTTTCTTTTATGTTTTTTTGTAAAACCAGGTGATGATTTTGGTAATATATTATATAAATTTTTAAAATCATTATTATTTATATATTGTTGTTCTTTAATCATAAGTTCATCTAATTTACATTCTTCTAATATTTCAAATATAAAATTTTCTATACCATATTTATTATAAGCATTTTGTAAATAAATGGAATGATGTTTGTTACAACGTAACATACTTTTATGATTAATTAACCTTTCTCTTATATTATAAGAGCTTCCAATGTAAAGTTTACCAGAAATTTTATTCTGGATTTTGTATATTCCTACCATAGTTATTATATTTTTTTACAAATATAATACATTTTGATAAGATTTCCAAATATTATACCAACTTTTTTGTAACTATTTTTATTATAAATAGAAACTACTCTACTAAGTTCTAGGTAAAACTAGCTTTTCGATAGTCGTTGAACCTTCATCTCATTAAGATGCTTGGCTGCGGATTGTCCAATCTTTATTTCTTTTACTATACTATAATCATTACTGTTATAGAGAGTGTATAAAGCTCTAAGGAGTTTCCCGTCAATTTAATTGGTTTATACTTCGCTAAAATTAACGAAGTTGCTTTGTTCTTATTGTCATAATGCCATATCTTATATAAATCTAATTGGGGGATTTTAACTTGGTTATCCCATATACTGGAATATTTAGATTCAATAATAGATTGACCAGCTTTGAATAATTCTAAACTAGTCCATTTTTTAGGATTTGATAATAATGTATTGTGAAGTAAAGGGTAATCAAAATTAACATTGTTGAAACCAACTAACATTAATCCATTTTGTTTAAGATAACTAAGCAATTGTTCTCCTTTATCTAATCTATCACTAATTTCAAATATTGTAAATTCTTTAGATTTAATATCATAAAATACAATACAAAAGAAATTAGGATAAATTTCTATATCCATTACTTGAATTTTATTATTCATAATATTCTAATTTATAAGATTCTGGAAAATATTTACTTTTTCTTGGTTTTCTACCAACATATAAATTAAAAATATTAGGTGTCATTTTAAAATAATTAGCTGCTATAGTACATGAATCAAATGTTTTTATTAAAATATCATTTACATAATATCTTACTTTTCTTCTTGATAATTTATGTAAATCATTTAAGTTTTTAGGAATAATACCTTTTTTTGCTAAAGATTGTTTCAATTTTGTAGATTTACTAGAAGGTCTTCTTTTTCTGTGAACTACACTATCACTAGCTTCTTTAATATTATAAACATTATTCTGATTATTAATATAAAATATTTCTTTTTGTGTAATACTATTTATATTACAATATTCAATTACTCCAAATTTAAAATTATATTTACCATATTTATTAAAACTTCTTTGTAAATGACTATTTGAATGTTTATTATTTAATAATTCATGTTTATGTAGTATTAAACGTTTATATATATTAGTTGATTGACCTATATAAATATTTTTAGATATTTTATTTTTTATGAAATAAATACCACATTCTTCTTCTACATTAATCTTTTTTATTTCATCTATATTCATTTATTATTTATTATTAAAAAAATCCACCTTACAGCTTCACTATATATGGTCTCCTCGACCGCAAGTACAAAATAAATCTTATATTACTCTTGTCATCCTGTATCTGTCAGGATTATATATTACGGGTCTTGAATCATCTCTGACTTAAAAGGTCAAGGCTTCACTAACAGAAGCTTATTTAAAGGAGTTTCTATCATCCTATGTTGATTCGCAAGGGTACTGAGGTGGATTATTAGTTACTACAACCCTTTTTTCACTTTAGTTTACTTTTTACTATTTCTATTAAATTACTTCTTCTTGCTGGTGTTAAATTACCTATTTTACCTAAATAATTAAGCATTTCATTAAGGGTTAAACAAGGTTTATTCATTAAGATATATTCTTCAGCAGCTTTTTTTGTTGAAAAACTCATATTAGTTTTATTATTAATATAATTTAAATGATATTTACTAGGTGTCCATTCTAACGGTTCTTTTTTAATTTTACCATTAGATTTTACTTCATAAACTATATCACCTTCAAATATATCAACACCATCTTCCGTACAAAACAACTTTTCTTTTTTTATTGCATCTTTAAGTTCTATTTCCATTTTTATTATTTATTTAATATCTAAATATATTTTGAAGTTTTTTATATTAATATTTATTATACAACCTTCTTGTATATAATCTCCAATTTTAAATACAATATTATCTGATAATCTTCTGACAGATGTTATAACTTTATAATTTCCACCATTAGATATACCTTGACAAGGATATTCATTATAACTTACTATTTCAAAATCTGTTATGAATAATGGTTTTTTAATAAGCTTAATATCGTCTTTTAAAGATATATAACCTATCATCTCGTTAACATGTTTACCCCATAAACATAAATCATTATGTTCAATACTTATTTTAGTTATAGTTGTATTATTGTAACCTTTACAAGATATTCTATTCCCAACAGTAAATACTTCACCATCTGATAATCTTTTTACTGAATGTATTTGATTATATCTTGTATTATTAATATCAATATAAAAGTTTTTATTTAGTTGCCACCAATAATTATTATTTGGTTTATTTAAATCTTTAAAGAATACAAGATTACTTCTTTTTGGATTATAATATGATAATATTTCATAATCTTTTTCAACAACTTGTTCCTTAGCCCATTTTTCACAATCTTTTTTGCAATGAAAATACTTATATTTATTTCTTTTACAATAAGATTCTTTATCTCCATATATATAATAAGGTGTAGTATTTCCAGGACGAGAATCATTTAAAGAATTACCTATATGATATACAACTGGATCTTCAATAACTTCTTCCCAAAATTCTGGATTGTTTTCCATACATTTTTCAGTAGGATAACACCTGCAATTTTCTTCAGAACCAGTTCTAATTTCTCCTAATTCAGGACTGCCTGGATATGTTTGTATTAATTTATATTGTTTCATAATTAAAAAAATCTTGGTTTAAATGTTTTATCTTTTATTAAATTAAATGGTATTATAACTCCTAT